>JACCDL011018682.1_pt1 | contig 22290 bp, 21 predicted proteins | sample 7441931 | NCBI WGS metagenome assembly JACCDL01 (sample SAMN15323437, study PRJNA562643) | freshwater metagenome | isolation source: river surface water | place: USA:Blue River Watershed | collected 2017-08-16 | reverse complement strand
GTGGATTACAAGGACTACAAATCATTGAATTGGGATGAAAGCAACCTTGAAGAATTTGGAAGGAGGCAGCAAATTTTAAATCTTTTAGAGGATTTCAAAACAGCTTATAATCGAAAAGATCATAAATTAATTGGCGACTTTCTAAGTGATAAAGCTTTGATCATTGTGGGTAAAGTAGTCAAGCAAACCGAAGTTTCAGATTTTGGAAGACTGGATCAAAGCAAAGTGGTGTTGACTAGCTTGAAGAAAGAAGAATATCTTCAGAACCTCAGGACAGTTTTTGATAAGAATGGATTCATTGATGTAAAATTTGATGGGATAAAAATTACCCAGCATCCGAGATACCCAGAAATTTACGGAGTAAATTTGAAACAATCTTGGAAAAGTCCTGGCTACTGGGACGAAGGATATTTATTTGTAATGATTGATTTTAAAGATGAAAATAAGCCAGTGATTCATGTACGTGCCTGGCAACCTTACGAGGAAACAAGTAGTAAAGAAGTAATCGAAATGGGTGATATTATTATAGACCGAAACTAAATGAAAAAAATAATTTTTCTCATGCTGTTCTTTTTGTCAACCCTATCATTGGCTCAAAGTAGGGGAGAGTTTGTTCTACACGAGAAAGAACAAGTACGTGATCAAATTAAAACAAGCAGTAAATACGAGGAAGCAGTAGCCATTTGGATTTATGCACCTACAAACCAAATCAAAAATTTTAAGTTTCAAATAGCCTTAGATTGGTTTCAAAGTGAGCCGCCAGTTTATAACGAAACCTTTTCCAGGTGGGAGTTCTTTGTTCCAAAAGAATTAAAACAAAAAGTCAAAATTACCTCTATAGGGTTTAAAGATTTTGACATATTAATTGACAATGACTTCAAGGCTCGATCTATTTGGAAATATGAACTGAGGGAAAAATCTCAAAGCGAATTAGATCGAATCCGCTTAACCATTAATTCGTATCCTAGTGAAGCTACTGTATTGATCAAAGAGGGAAAAACCAACAATGCTATCACTAGTACTACTCCATTTTCTGCAGAAAATTTATTTGGAAGTGTAGATATAACTGTCAGTAAACAGGATTTTATTAGTCAGGACACTACACTTCAACTAGAAAAAGGAAAAGATTATACTTTAAATTTTAACCTGGATTCGGCCGTAAACCGCGTGGAAATTGGTTCAGACCCTCCCGATGCCAAGTTGTTTTTTAATAACAAGGAAATGAGTAATCCATTTAATGGCTACCTCCCGTTTGGCGATTACAGCCTTAAATTAATGAAAGAGGATTACGAGGATGTTAATTCATCTTTTACTGTTTCAAAAGAAAATAAAGTACAAAAAACAATCACCATGGCCAAAAAAATGGGGACAGTTTCCTTTACTGGAACCGATTTAACAGGGGCAGAGGTGCGAATTGGTTTAGAAGTAGTACCCATTAGGAATGGTACCACTTCAAAAAAGTTCGATTATGGATCCTATATACTTCAAATTAAAAAAAAGGACTACGAAACTCTAAATGATAAAATCACAATTAAAAACAATAATGAGTTTGTAAAAATAAACTTAGTGCCAGATAACACCCAAGCCCAAAAAACTAAAAAAAGAGTCCTGATCGCTCTAGGCCTCGGTGGAATTGGCGCAGGGCTTTACCTAATGCAATCGGCAAATAAAAATTACGAGGCTTACCAAAAAGCTACCTCTCCTTCTGAGGCTGCTTCTTTGCGAAAACAGGTCGAGTCTTCCGATCAAATAGCGCCTTTCGCTTTGGGATTAGGCAGCGTAGCTGCTGTCATTGGAATAACTATTGATATAAACAAATAAATTTATGGCGAGCATAACTAGGAAACCCACTTGTATTTTTTCACTCGCTGAGTTTTTTTCTAAGGTAAAAAACCACGCCTTGCTTGTTTTGAGCATTCTTTTTCTAGAAGCTTGCCAGGAACGAGAATTTAATAATCCTTTCGATCCCTTGGTACCAAAGACGCTTTCCACCTCAGTACTTCCTTCTGGGGCAGGAAAAATAAATGTTTCTCCTAGCGGTACAAGCTTTAAGACTGACGATGTAGTCACTCTGATTCCTGAACCTAATGAACATTGGGTATTCAAGAATTGGGAAGGTGACGCAAGTGGAACTTCAAATCCATTGAGCGTGACCATGTCCTCCAACAAATCAGTAACTGCAGTATTTACCAAAAGAAACTACCCACTCAACTTAACCATAGAAGGGGAAGGCACCGTATCGGAGCGAATTGTATTTTCCCCTTCGGGAAGAGATTATCCACACAGTACCATCGTAGAGTTGACCCCCGTTCCTAAGCAAGGCTGGCTTTTTGACAGTTGGTCGGGAGACTTGACTGGCAAGACGGTACCTCAAAATATTACCATCGACAATCCAAAGAATGTAAAAGCGAAGTTTGTGCCCCAGCAGATATCCAATCTTGCCTGTGCGTCTGCTTTAACTATAGGAACCTTAGTAGCAGGCATTCCAGCAAATGGGGTAATTAGCGAAATACCGTATACCACTGTCGCTGGTGGGAGTTATGTGGGCCAATCAGTCACTTCCACAGGAGTGACAGGATTGACGGCGACCTTAGTGCAGGGGAATTTTTCTCCACTATCGGGGAAATTAATTTATACCATCACAGGAACTCCCTCGGGTCAAGGTACCGCAAATTTTGCAATTAGCATTGCAGGCCAGTCCTGCACTTTTTCTAGAGTAGTAAACGCATTAGGAACGATTACTGGGTTGAATTGCGCAGGTGCTACCAACAACGGAGCCCTTAATGTTGGCGTAGCCGCCTCTAACGTGACCAGTGTGGTACCCTATACTGGAGGGAACGGCAGTGCGCATCAAGGTCAAATCATAACATCTAGCGGCGTTACAGGTCTTACCGCCACACTTGCTCCTGGTAATTTTGCCAATGGTAACGGTACCTTAATCTATACGATCACAGGAACCCCTTCCGCGCTGGGAAATGCGAATTTTGCGCTAAACATCGGCGGGCAAACTTGTAGCTTAACCAGGGTAGTCACTTCGGTAACTGGCAGTATTACTGAGCTGAACTGCAGTGCTGCATCCACTTCAGGGGTATTGAATGCGAATCAGCCTGCTTCGGGGGTAGCTGGTGCAATCCCCTATACTGGAGGAAATGGTGGTGTTCATTCAGGCCTGACGGCAACCTCAACGAGTGTTACGGGTCTTACCCTTACCGTTAATCCTGGTTCTTTTGCAAATGGCATTGGTTCCCTAGAATACACTATTTCTGGAACTCCTTCAGGAAGTGGCACAGCAAATTTTGCATTAAGTATAGGAGGACGCACTTGCAATTTGTCCAGAGTGGTGAGCCAACTAGTAGGAAGCATCAGTTCTTTAAACTGTAGTACAGCAGCTAATTCAGGCACCTTGATTGCTGGATCAGCCGCTTCAGGTGTAAGTAGTACAGTTCCATATTCTGGAGGTAATGGGGGAGTTTATTCCGGACAAATTGTAAATTCTACAGGAATTACTGGCTTGACAGCAACTTTAGTCGGAGGTGTATTTGCCAATGGTAGTGGTGAGCTAGTATATACAATTACCGGAACGCCTTCGGGGACTGGTACAGCTAGTTTCGCATTAAGTATTGGAGGTCGTACTTGTACACTTACACGAGTAATTAATCAAAATACGGGCACTATTAGCGCTTTAAACTGTAGTTCTGCTACATCTTCAGGATCTTTAACGGAAGGCACTTTGGCAGTTGGTGTAAGTAGTTCGGTTCCCTACACTGGAGGAAATGGAGGAACATATACTGGCCAGGCGGTTAACTCTACTGGTGTTTCAGGATTAACAGCCACCTTAGTGGCAGGTTCTTTCCTAAATGGAAGCGGCTCATTAACCTATACCATTACCGGTACTCCTTCAGGTAGTGGTACAGCTAGTTTTGCATTGAGTATTGGAGGACGGGCTTGCACCCTTACAAGAACTGTAATTGCCTCCACCTCCTCTACCTATCCATCGGGAACTGTATTTTGTGGTGGTGTTCAAGCTGCTATTGTACCAGTGACAAGTGCTGCCACAGGAAAAACTTGGATGGATAGAAACTTGGGAGCGTCTAGGGTAGCTACTAGTTCGACCGATGCTTCATCTATTGGAGAATTGTACCAATGGGGCAGAAGAGCAGATGGGCATCAATGTAGAAATTCTGCTACTTCAACAGTTCTAAGCAGTTCAGATACACCTAACAATTCCGCATTTATTCTTGGTTCAAGTGTAACAGGTGATTGGCGAAATCCTCAAAACACAAACTTATGGCAAGGGAATAATGGGGTGAATAATCCTTGCCCGTCAGGATATCGTTTACCCACCCAAACAGAGTTCAATAATGAAATCCAAAGTTGGACAGCAAGAAATTCTTCAGGTGCATTTTCATCATCGCTAAAGTTACCTGCTGCAGGGTATCGGGAATACTCTGACGGAGCTATAAGACCAAATGTTGGTAGTTATTGGACTAGTCAAACTAGTGGAACTGGTTCAGTTAGTGTTGATTTTGACGGTACCTCGGCAGAATTATTCAATTCAGCCAGAGGATATGGATCTTCCGTTCGATGCATTAGAAATTAATTAGTTATAGCAAAGAGCATCTAGCTAACAATTATCCGCTTACATAACCTTTAGAATAAAAAACAAATTATGGCCATTAATCTAGAAAAAGCCCCTTTTGAAACGCTCTATTACTATGCGGAAAATGGAAAAACAGTTGGGCCTTTTCCACTGAAAGAGCTTTTGCCTAGAATAACTGCGGATACTTTAGTGTACAGAGAGGGTATCGAGTGGACCAATGCAAAGGATATAGAAGAGTTAAAGGCTCATTTCACTATAGTAGATCCACCAAAAAACCCAATCCTATTAATTATTATCTCCGTACTTTTTTTCGCTTTAATTGGTGTTGGAGCGCTGATTGTTTATAACCAAATGAATAAGCAAGAACCACCTTTTGTAGACAAACCTAAACCTGAAGATCCAGGCCTCCAAACAACAACAGAGCCAACTGAACCTGAAAATACACCCACTGTTATATCAAAAAGTGAAACAAGCTCTAGCGAAAATGACAAGGGAACAGATAAAGGAACGGACAGAGAGGTTCCCTCGCCAACTAGAACAGAGAAAAGACAATCCTCTCCAAAACAAGCGGAATTGTTTACCTGCGAAAGTGGACAAAATGTCCGTAAAACTTTAGTAAATAATGGAGCTTGTGACTGTAATGATTGCTCGGATGAGTCAAAGAATTAGACAACTAACTTCACCCGAATCGACTCCGGAATACCTAGGTTTTTGTTGGCGTTAAGCCATTTGTCAAGGTGGGTTTTTTGAAGGGCTAGGGAATGGGAATAATCGTAATCCGCGTACTGTACTTCCAATCGGCTTATTTTTTGTTCCAAATCCGCAATCAAGGCTACGGCAAATGGCTTTGTAAATGGAAACTCTTTCAAGACCATTAGTCCCGTTCGTAAACGAATTAAATTGTCGAGTTTTCTTACATTGAGGTAGGAGACCTCTGGAATAGCTTGGGAAACTCGTTCCAATAATTCAGAAACATTCACAAATACAAAAACAGCATGCAAGACTCCAGCAATGGGCCTGGGATCCTCGCGCCAAGGTGAATAGTAGATTTCTTCCCTCGGAACCTGACCCTCGAAAATTTCTCCTGAAAGGATGACCATGTTCAACAAATTGTGGGAATATTCATGAACAATCGCTTCAGCAAGCTGGTACTCATCCCCTGTGGAAGTCAAAATACTACCAAAAAATTGCTCGGAAGTACAAGACATGTGACGGTCCGCATAAGGAGATTTGACCAAATGAATCGTTCGTATGGAGGTCCCTATATGGCTCTCTATTTCGGGCCAATAGTCTTGGATTAACCTATAAGCTTTTAAAACAACCGGAAGTTCTTCTTCCATCTCCTTGGAGCTGATGGAGAGGTAACCCGAACCATCTGGGTTTTTGTATAAAGTAGACCAACCCAACCTCAAAAACGGATCTAATCGATCTAGAATAATCTTCCCATTTGAACCCAAAATTGAGGCTTGAATGAACACTCCCTCTTGGGGCTGTGAAACTGTGAAACCCCCTTTTTCTGCTAAAAACAGCACCTCGTGAAAATCCCCATATTCCCTGCCATCGATGGCAAAAAAAGCGCGATCCTCCTGCATCTTGAAGTCTACTTCTACCGCTGTATCCTCCCCAAAACCCTGAAAATAAATTCCCAAAATGGGCAGGTAAAACCTCCCCTCTAACAAATTTACCTGAGCCTTTAGATCAATTCTAGCCAAAAATGAAGCGGCAGCTAGAAACCTATTTAACTCTAACAGATGGTAGAACAACCCTTTTCCCGATTGAGCAGTACTTAATCCTGCTAAATAGGGCAAATCGGAATTGGGGATTTCTTCCCCATTATCCATTCGTTTTTTGATGCAACTCGAAAGGTAAATCCAATAGGAAAAAGTGGGATCCGAAAAAACCGCAGCCAAAGCCCCAATAGGAATACGTTTACTTTGCTCATAGGCAGAGGTAGCAATTTCTTTTTCTAATAAATACTCGCTTTGACCCATGATTGATTTCATGAACAAATTATAGCGAATTAGATTTTTATTGACATTGTGTTGAATTACCTCTTCAATAAACTGAGTGCTATGGATCATTTCAACATTCATAGGGTCATTGGGTTAGGGTTTCTATAAAATAACGATCACCAAATCGTTCTTCCAAATAAACAGCAGCTAATTCCTTAAAATGAATCAAGGAAGTAGTGCCAATCAAGGCAGATGAAATTCCTGGCGTAGACAAAACAAAGGAAAGGCTAATCTGAGCACTAGACATCCCTGAAAAAATCTTTTTCACTTTTTCCGGATAGGCATAGTTAGGCAATTTCCCTTGTCCTAATGGTGCACTACCTAGAATCGAAATCTTCAATTCCTCTGCCACGCCAAACAAACTTTTTTGACTAGTTCCTAACTTTTGCCCTTTAAAAAACAATCCCTTCGTCTGGGAAAAGTTGTAGGGCACTTGTAGGTAGTTGAAATACGTCTCAATACCAACTTTCTGAGCCAAAGAATACAATTCCATCAGGTCCAGCCTAGCCTGTTGCTCTTCTTCAAAAAATCCATTCCAGGAAGAAATGCCAAAAGCCTTTATTTGGCCTGCTTTGATTTTATCCTTAATCCAAATCAATACTTCCTTCATTACCTCCAAAAAGCGAGTTCTCCCCACTTTTGCCAGGAAATACTCAGGATTGTGTAGGTAATACAGTTCTATGGAGTCCCTGGACAAGGTAGCTAAGGTAGTAGTAAGCGCTTGCTCCAAAAAAATAGGATCAAAGGTTTGAAAATATTGTTGGTCAAAAAGCGATGGCCGCACCCATCCTCTATCGAATAGCTCTTGAACATAGGCGTTTTCCTTTTCTTCTCCTTGCGAAAAATCAAAGGGAACAAACCCACCTTTGGTTGAAATAAAATAATCCTGATCAGGATACTTTTGGGTTAGCCTTCCCAAGACAATTTCAGACCTACGGTTTCTATAGGAAGGGGCACAATCAAAAACATGGATGCCATTCATCAAGGCAAATTCTAGGACTTCAAAAAGTTTTTGATCCCCTGCATCGGATTCTTCCCCTTGATATAGCCCTACCCCAATTTTCGACAAACTTTTCATTGCACTACTTTATACAATTCTTCAAAATAAAATCGATCTGCTTTCGTCAACACTTCGTCATCCTTACACGCCCATCTTTTATGCATTGCATGGAGGCAATCAAGAATTTTTTCTTGGGGCAAGTTAAAATTAGCCAATACTTCCTCAACCCGATTCACATCTCTTTCCGGAATCCATTCGGCTGACAATGAAATGAAAATCAGGTCATAGGCTCCTTCGAATGGATGGATGCAGGCATTTTTCACCTCAACTTTTTGGGCATAATAAGCTCCAATATGTTGGATTACCTTGTGTTCACACTGCCCCTGATCAAAGGTGTCGGGAATTAGCCAAGTCATTTTGGCCAAGCTCCTTTCACGCATTAATTGAAACAAAAAGTTTCCAATAGTTACTCGTTTCGCGCGAATAAATAGGGGATTTAGCCAAGTATAATGCCCTTCTGCATACAGGTCGTGATGAGCATCAATATGGTCAATTTGAAAGGGCTCCTTAAATTTATCCAACTCCAGACACATCATGTGGTGGTCTAATCCAACGCGAAGTAGCTTTCTCGGGAGCTGATTTAGGGATTGAATCAGGAAGAGCATCCTTGAATTCAACTTTTTATCGGGGTCCCTATAGATTGAATCTTCCCCATCCCAGATGGAATCGAGATCAATGCTTAAGACCCGGATCATCGGAAAATACAAAAACACGATAGGAAATCCCCTGCCATTCCCATACGCAAGGAGTTAAATGAGTAGTAGGAAGCAAAATTTCAATCGTTTTTTCAGGGTAATCTTCCAAGGTATTTACTCCGTGATGATTCATTTTCTCAAGAGAAAGTTGCAGGTAATTTTGATCAGCTATCCACCAATCTGCAAAGGAAAAAACTCCTTCTGGGGCCACTAAATACGCTTGGCTCATGAGTGCTAGCTGCATTTCTACAAAATCCGACAACCCTGATGCTACTCCTAACTCAAAGTATTTCTTACTCAATGCATGGGTAGACTCACAAGAATAGCTGCAAGGGAAATAATCAGGAAATAAGGTAAACCCATGAACCAGATAGGCTAGTTTATTTGCCCAAGGCGAAAAGAAAGTGCCTTGACTATTTTGTGCTAAAACCTCTACCCATTCTTGCCCATTGGCTATGGTATCGTAATTTTCACAACAGCAATCTGGATAGCCGTACAATTTGCCCGCATCTGCATGGCTGCCTTCAATTTCGATTCGTACTGCTCGATTAAGACTGGGTAAATCTTCCTTTGTCAGGTAGGCTATAAATTCTTCGGCCGACTCATCTTCCCAGGGCACATCCGAATAAAACTGGTCCCCTATGTCATTGGTCCAACTTAGTTTCAGCCGAAATTCGGAATGGGCCAATTGCATTCCATTGCGCTCACAATAATTGGTTAGAATCTGGTATTCCTGATCATTTGCAATGTGGATTCGCATCACATTTTTCAAACCAGAATGAACGGCAAGAAGCTCCAATAAGTGGCGCTCCTCAATGACAGATAAGTTCTGGATGAGTTCTTTGGACTCTTCAATTAATTTATGGCTCATATAAATGTACACATTGCCCAATCCCTATTTCTTACCAATTGAATGGCTTTATTTTCCATAGTGAATTGAAGTTCCCCTTTAGCTAAAACCTTTATTTCTCTCGCCTTAGAGATAAACTGATGCGATTTTGTATTCAGATTCAAGGTTGAATGAAGCGTACAGTTTTTAATGGTAGTTTTTTCATTTTCAAATTTTGCACCATCAAACATGTAGATTCCCCTGTATTCGGTGTACAAAATCGGTTGCTTTTGAAAATGAACTATCGCATCTGCCTCAATAGGAAGCATGGAATGCATCAAGTCATAGGTATTTTGTGACATGCGCGCTGCATGTTCACAGGTAAAAGAGCACGGGAAAAAACTTAAAAATGAATATCCAAAATACTGTGCGACGTAGTTGTTCCAAAAATTAAATGAGTGAAGTCCTTTCGTATTAGCCGCGACTAAGGGCACAAAATCATTTTGCTTTTGGTAGGCGGCATCTTGATTTTTCAAATAAAAATCCACGCAGCAACTCGGGATCCCCAAGTTTACCCCAAATTCTCCCTCGTCACCATGAAGATCAGCATGAACTGCTTGTGTAAGATTTTTTTGAGAAGTGGATACGTAAACTGCATAATCTCCCTTACGTGCTGGTAGGTCTTCACGCTCATCATACTTGTTGGACCAACCTCCTTTACCAATATCTCTCTTTGCAAAAATCAAGTCAGGCAATACATGAAAAACCAGCCCCAACTGATTGAGGCACTGTGAAGTTTGATCTAAAAGTGACGGTTTGACTGCTATTCGAGCCACTTTCATTCCAGCCCAAGCAGAGAGTATTTCGCGGCATTGAAGTAATCCAGCCAATTCGATCAGCTTTCTAAAAACGGTTCGTTGTGCACTCAAATCAGCCATTACTTTTTTTCTCTAAATCCCTCTTTATCCTGCGTTGAATATGTGTAATTAAGTTTGTTAACGCACCGCAATACACAGATGGATTATTGAATCCATTTTTTTCAGAATAGCGGTGCGGATAGTATCCTCCTCCACAAATAGAGACAATGGCGCATTGCTTACAAGTGTCCGAGACCCCGGCTATCCCGGCTTGTCTGGCCATTACATTCTGGTGCTTAAGCACTTCATCCAGGCTATGTTGATTGACATTTAAGGACATCGTGTGCGCGCCAGGAAATACAGACTTCATCGTATCTACCTGTTCGTAATCTCCATTTACGCCTACTGTTACTAGGCTCACCTCTTCCAAGCCTAAAGATTCAAGAGATCCTGCATGCCCAAAAACCCGATAAATTATTTCCTCAAAAAACCGGATTCGGATATCCTGACGGTACCCTCCATACCAATCGTCAAAAATCGAAATCAGCCAATCCCCATGATTGGCTACTCTTTGCCGTTGTTCCTCAGTTAAGGTATTGTCCCAATGTGCATGAGGGAGTAAAAAATCGACCACCGGTGGATCAAAAGAGGCCAGGTACCTCCAAGTTTGTATAGGATCAGCCGCTACATTGATCACCGATAGAATTCCTCCAAAAAGAGGAGACCCTTGTAGCATTCGGAGTTTTGAAGCGACCTCTTCACCAGAGCCCTTGCCGTTGTGGTAAAATCGAAAGATATCATTGTCCTCCGGCACGCCATCTAAACTGATCCCCAAAGAGACCCCATACTTCTGCAAAAGGGCTAAATAGGCCTCATCAAGCAACAATCCATTACTTTGAATGCCAAGTGTCAATCGGTAACCTCCTAAAATTTCAGCTGCCAAGGCTAAATAGGACGCCAATCGCTCATGACCAATAAGCAGTGGCTCTCCTCCATGAAGGGAGATGCTGATGTTATCAAATTGGTGCGCATCACAATGGGATTTAATCCGGTGAAGCGTTTTTGAAAATATTTCCTCCTCCATGTACTTGGGCATTTTTTTCCAACTCGAATCGCCCATGTTGTACTCATAGCAATAGGAGCAGTTCAGGTTACACCTGCTAGCCACCTTAATCACATATCCTGAGATAGGAACTACTTTAATTTCTTCTACCATTTCTAGTTATCCATTGAGATTTATGCCCCTCAACAACTTCTGCAATACTCACACCAATGGGTTGTTCTTGGTCGTGAAATTCCATAAAAAAGGGCTTTAGGTCACCCAAATTGTGTTTTTTGATGTATGGCAGGATCGTGCCTTCCAATACCTGAGCATAGGCATCAAATACAGATTTGCCCAATTCCGTATAGGTACAGGTAGCTAATGATTTTTGTGCATGGTCCAGTTGAAGGGCCAACATCGTCATCCTCCTCTTTGAAATATCCAGCTCTTCTGGATGCAATCCCCCTTGGTTAATCAAGGACATCCAAAATTTGGCAGCTTCAGTAAAGACCACAAAGCCATGAAAAACTCCATTTACGGGTCTTGGATCATCTCTCCAAGGCGAATAAATCTCGCAAATATCCCAACCAGACCCATGAACTTCCGGATCTATAAGTGGGTCCTTATCCTGTAGCCTGAAAACGCGTTGATGACTTAATTCATGAATAATCATTTCGGCCATCAATAAGGGTTGATTCGTAGCCGAATACCAAAACATCGTATCCACAGAAGAATTACTACTACTTGGTAAAGTGCCATCAGGACCGATAAGGGGCACAAAATAATTGGGCACCTCCTTAAAATATTGGGTAATGGAGGAATCTACTAAACCGATGTAATCCAGGGCCTTTTCAATTACTTGGATTTGCTTCAGGAGCACTTCTTGCTCTTGCTCGGAAACCCTAGGTAACTGCTCTCGACCAGGAAAACTGGAGCGAGAGGCTTCAGAATACAAATCAATGTGGAGCGGGAATTTCTTTGAACTAGGAAGTCGGGAAAATTCTGCCTGAGTCTCGATCCCTAAAGAATTTACACTTACACGCATCATCTCCAAGTTTTTTTCACTAGTCACCGTAGTAGTTGGAGATAATTTAAGATCCACGTTTTCAAGCAATCGCCACATCTCAGCCGTTAAAGGTATGATTGCGTTTTTCTTAACCTTCAGGGTAATGGATTCTTTGGGAGCAATCTGAGAAAGCACTACCAAAGCAAAAACAAATTCATCTAGTTTTTGGATTAGGTGAGCACGTAATCCTAACCTTGAGATACCCAACCAATTGGCGTAAGCATGAAGCATTCCCTCACTGTTATTTTTACTTTTTATTTCTGTGTAAGTAAAATAAATCCATTGCCTTCCTTCTGGAGACAAAAAAATTCTTTCTAAAACCTCCAGATTTGCACTTTTTAAATAATCAATTTTCAAGCCTAAATCCGAGTCCTTATCGAGCTGAGAAGAAAGGTAATTGAGGACCGCAATTAACTCCAGTAGAATCCTTCGGTTCTTAACTTTAAACCAGGTTAAATCATCTGTAAGCATAAGTAGGCAATTAATTAATTTGATTTTTTACAAACAAAAACAAGAGTTGCTGTAGTCCCAGTCGGACTTTCGCCAGTTTCCAAATCTACCATTTCCAAACAAGAAAGCCCTGCCTCAGCTAAGAGAATCACAATATCAGGAGTCGGTAAAGAAATTTTTGAAATCGTCTCATCCAACCTTGACCAATGAGCTGCTTGCTTTTGAAAAATGGTATTTTTGATACTCCCCATTTTTAATTTGTGGTCATAAGCACTTCTTTGAATATAGACCCAATCTTCGGATTCTGTCATATTCAATTGGTCGGGCCAGTTCATCTCCAGATCATAGGTAGAAAACACATCGAAAATAAATAGGCCACTTGGAGCCAAATGATTCGATGCAATCTCAAATACTTTTTTCCAATCAGCAGGATTCAAGAAATGATTTAGTGTGTCAAATGCAGCCAACACAAAATCGAATTGCTGTGAAAAATCTACTTCTAAGATTGATTGAGTATAAAACTGATGATCCGGGAATTTTTTTCTTGCTATTTCTAGCATTTCAGTGGAATAATCGACGCCTTTGTAATCCTTCGGATCACAGTGGAGGTAGTCAATTGCCAAACCAGTACCACAACCCAAATCCAGCACACTTTTTTTCCCTTCTAGAAAATAGGGGTTGAGAAATCGGGAATAATTTTCCCAAAATGAGGATTTACAGGTATCATAAATTTTCGATAGGTACCTATAACTAATGCCGCTGTTTTCCGGAATCATTTAAGGTATACTCAAAATTTATCAATTACCTTGTGCCCAAATCCATTATGAAAACGATCAATAGGAGCCTCTTTCAGCACATCAAAAGCAACCGTCATTCGTTCTAATTTTTTTAAGGTAGGAGTCGAGCAATGCTCAATAAAGGATGGAAAAATAACTAGACCTCCTTCCACATTTTTCACTTCTATTTCGGTCTCATAAAAATCCTCCACACCAGGAATCCTTCGGTCCAGAGGCAAAAAGTAACGCGTGCTTGAGGCAACTGTTTTAACAAAAAAAACACCCGACACATAACTGTAGGGCCCAGCGTGACTATGTATTTTTAAAATTTCTTTGTTCTTTAACAAATTGGCCCAACTTTGAAGGTAAAGTTCTCCTTCTTCATGACCTAGATCTTGCAAATAGTTTCTTACCTCCACCTTGATAAATTCTCGAAGTTTGGCAACGGCCTGGTTATCAACTGTCAAAAAATTATAGGTGTACCATTTGGTGGTCAGACCTTGATCTAAACCTGCAATCTCTATACTTTCTACTTCTTTTGTTCTAACCTCTTCCAGCTGTTTGATCACAGAAATGAGTTCATCTGCATACAAAGAGAACTCGTTCCACTTTGTAATCCGGAAAGGCGTAGACCAAAACTTATTAAGACCTTCAACCATAAATACAATAAAAAAGAAGGGGTAGATTACCCCTTCTTTTTACTTTTCTTTAGAATTATCCGCTTTTGCTGCAGCCCCAGAAACAAATGAGGAGTGGCCTCTTCCTGATGAGGAACTGTGAGAACTATGTCCTCTACCAACTGCTTGAGAATCCTCTAGGTCATTCGCAATTCGCTTAAGAATTTCGCTATCCGTATTTTCAATATCGGATAAAGACAAGGTTGAATGCTTTAGAAAGTCTTTGTTTTCCATGGTTTTATTGTTTAGCTAACCGTTAATTTAAAAACAAAAATTAAAAATGAAAACTTCTTTATTGTTTTTCTCTGTGTCGAACCAAAAATTTAGTCAAAAATACTTAACAAAAAGCATTGAAATGGTAGATCAATAAATAAAAACGACTTTACAGAGTTAATAATTAAACAGTTATAAATTATTCCAATAAACCCTCGTTTTTTTTAAATAAAGACTTCAACAGATTTCAAAAATTAAAGCGGCAAGAACTGTAAAGAGAATATAAATAACTACTTCAAAAAGAAAATAAAACAATAAAAAATCCCAGCCTTGAGAGTTGGGATTTTCTGTTTGAAGACCTATTTACCTTATCCTACTTTGATTTGTTTAACGGGCTTATTTACGATTACCTCTTTTTTGGGAAGGGTCAGGTGAAGGATTCCATGAGTATAACTTGCTTCAATCTTATCTGCTAACAAATTGTCCGGCAATACAAAGGAGCGAGAAAAAGAGAAATAGGAGAATTCCTTTCTTCGGTAATTTTTATCTTCCTCGGATTGCTCCTCCTCTTTTTCTGCCCGAATATGAAGTAAGCCATCTTGGAGTTCTATCGAAAAATCTTTTTTCTCCAACCCAGGTGCTGCTAATTCAATTTGATAGGCCTTCTCAGTTTCGATCAAATTTGCCTCAGGAACAGAGCCTGACCACTCATACCCTAAAATCGGTTCGTCCCAATCAAATAAAGAAGGTCCAAACCACTTTTCTGCTGGAAAGAATTCATTAGCCAAACTAGGCATTACTCTTCCACTACTTTTTCTTTTTGCTACATGCGCCATATTAACGTGGATTTTAGTGAAAAATTTTTTGATTGTTATCTAAAATTAGGCTTCAACTTAAAATATAAATATGCTATAAATCAGCTGGTTAACTGATAAATATCAGAAATTAAACTTCCTTTACACCTCACCGTAACTTCCCTTGGCTACCTACTTCGTTCACCCGATAGGTGGAGATTTTATTTTTTCAGGCAGATTTCGCTGATCCTAATGTGTGTACCCCTAATCCACGGGGGTTTTCCAAATAGTGCTGCTTGAGAATTTTTTTAAAGGAATTAACTTTCCACACCCAGCTCACTCAGTAGCTGCTCGAGGGCCTCACCTGGAAAAGAAAGTCTTCCGGAGCCTTGCCCGACTGCTTCCTTAAAGGCACGAATGGCTGCCAAAAATCCCCCTGGTAGACGACTCTGTGAGGAATCAATTCGAATGAATTGCAGCTCATCGCTCCAAAAGAGGGAATGATGCATCCCGCTCAAAGGCGAGCCGGAGAGACAGACTAAATACAAATCCCTGTAACCAGCAAGCTCCTCAAAATACACCCCTGTCTCTTTTTCCTCCATGGCTTCAAGCAGTGCCCCTAAGGAATATCGAAACCCACCTAGGTAAGCTCCTCCACTTCTCAAAAGCTCCGGACTCAAAAAGTAATATTCCCCCCGACTGAGCACCCGCTCTCGATTCCTAAATAGGAGTTCCTGGTGCACCGAAAACAATTCCTGTAGCCGACCTTGGGATTGGCATACACGCGGCAAGGTAATCCACTTCGCATACACGCCAGCGCTGAGTGTGACCTCATCGCCCACAATCTCGTAGGCATTGTCGCGAATCGTGGCCTTAGGCACCCAGGTCACTAGAGTGTTTGCATCGAGAAGTAAGTAATCGCCTTCCCGCTCACCAACGATTTGGCAGGTGCAGTTGTCGGTACGAAGGCTCCAGCGCTGTGCATCGAAGGGGATTTTTCTCCCGTAACGGGTAGTTAATGTTTTCATGAATTCCTCCTGGTTTTGATGTTGAATAAAAAAGCATACGAAGCCTTGAAAGAATTCAAGTACTGGGTAAGCACACCAAGAAAAGAGGAGGTTTTGCAGGGAAACGTTTTTGGTCTGCAGGACCCACATCGATTGACCACCGTGGCGTTTGACTCGGTTGGTACCAGTATTCTGGTTCTTGATGATAGTGCAAAGGTAAGTAGGTTTTTAAAAAATAAAAATTCGGTGTTAGCCAATCATTTCACTAACACCGAACTAAAATGAATTCTAATACACTTAAAACATATTTGGGTCAGGACGAGATGGATCGTCCCACTTAGATACTTTCGTGAGGTCCTGTGGCTTTTTAAATTCAACAAACCCTTCACCACCTGTGCCCTCTGCCCAAAATGATTGGCCCTTACTTGCCTCTATCGTTTCTCTTCGTACCTCCCAAATGGCTTCAATTATTGCTAAATAGGAGCCATGATCATCTTCCTCTGAGGTGCTGACAAATTCATCGAAGGTTAGAAAATTTCCATCTTCTTGAGTAAGCGTTAACCGATTGATGTTGGAATCCCCATCATATGCATATTCGAAGTCCAACTCATCAACAGAATCCCAATTAAAGATCATGGCAATCTCTTCTTCCCCATCTTTGGAGAACATGGCATAAAATCCATTCTTGTCAATAAACACCAGCGAAGCCACATCTTCTTTCCAGATACAAAAAGGAACAAGCCACCAGACAACTTTCGTGTGGTAGTAAAAATCTTCGGGCACATAGCCTAAGATAGGAATGATTTTTTCGGATCTAATCCGTGCGCATATTTCATCAACTTCCTTAGTCGTGAAAATTGGGCACACTTTATCTGAAACCAATACTTCCACAAATTCGGGGATATAGGCCTTAATTCCCATTCGCCAAGCATATACTTGAGAGGACTTTTGCCAGCGCTGTAAATACTGTTGAACTACATCCACCATCCCCTCGGCTGGCTTACGAAAAGAAATCATTGGAAACCCACCTTCATCTTCCTCCTCTTCCTCACTATCATCCTCCGCAGATGTGTCATCAGAATCCTCTTCCATTTCCATGCTTTCCAGAAAGGAGGCTAGGTCTAATCCAGCCTCAGATTCTTCAACTTCATCGGACTCTTCTCCATTTAAGTTCTCATCCTTATCTACTAAGCTTAGAATTGTTTCCAACTGTCCTTCCTTAGGGAGATTGATTGCCCCTTGCTTAAGCAAACTCGAAAAATTGGCGAAGAGGTCCGAGAAAGGAGCATTTTGGCAGGGCTCCTTCAATACATACGGATCTGCACCACTGTCAATGAGAAAAAGGGCCAACCCTAAAAATCCATTGATAAAGGCTACTGTCAACGGGGTACCGCCCTGCTTACTGAAATAAATATTGGCATCCTTCAATCTTCGATTGACCTCCGCTCCCTGCTCAACAAGGAGTTCCACACAGTCCAGGTGGCCAGAAGCCGCAGCCAAGAAGAGTGGCGTATACCCATCTTCTCCAACCACGTCTGCCTCTGCTCCAGCCTCTAGCAGGTAGGCTAGGATTTCATCCTTTCCATCCCATGCGGCAAAATGGACCGCAGTGTATCCTTCCCCATCCTCAAAACTTGCATCCAGGTCGATACCAGCTTCGACCAAATCCACAATCCGCTGGTCCACCTCCATATAGGTGCAGACATAGGAAATCAGCTCATTAGTGATTAAGGTATCCCCATTGAATTGAAGGACTGGATTACCCGCTTGTACATAAGCTGTTACGTATTCTAAATCTCCCTCCAAATACGCATTAACAGCTTTTTCAAACGTGTAAGTTTCCCTTCCATTTGTAGCTTGAGCGGATTTTTGACTAAGAACTTCAATAAACTTTAATGAAGCCGCAATGGCAGTCTCCACATCCGGAAATTCAGGGTTAGCTTTCAGACGAATACCTTGTGAATATTTTTCAAGGAGATCTCCTCCATTCCCCAATGCCTGCTGCACCCACTCTTCCTCTCGGCAATAAAACACAATTTTAATTGTTCCTCCAGCAGTATTGAACCCAAGGTGTGTTCCTCGCTTAGGATGCACCCAAGGAAGATGGATGTCCAGATAGTTGTCTTTATCTATTTTCTTCACTTCTGCTGATGGAAAATACTGGAGCAATGATTCAGCTAACAACTGTTGAATGGATAGGGTCGACATAATTGCGGGATTGAAGGGAATTCTAATTGTTCGTTGTTTTTTAGGAAACTAGTTGAATCTTATTTAAAACTAAAAACAACGAATGTCCAGCTTTTGGAGCATGAGGATTTATTTTAAAGGATCAAAAAATAAGGACTAAAAAAGTTGACTCATAATAAAAAAGCAAAGCTGCTCTTTGGAACAGCTTTGCTTTTTAAAAAGAAATTAGGCATTCAAATAAGATGCTGCCATCTTAAATAACTTGCTTTCTATATCATGAATTACTCCGTCGGCTTTTGCAATTTTTGCTAATTCAACTAGAACTCCCTTCTTCATATCTGCGGAAAGGTTTCCTGCAAAATATCCAAGTCCAGCCGCCAAATAATTAATTCGTGCTTCAACCGAAAGTGATTTTCTGATTTTGAGAGCATTGTCAACAAACGGCATAATGTCGTGATCTGTGAAATTTGAAGCCCCATCAACGATAGCGCCAATTTCAGCTTTTGCAATCTCTCCATCTGCAGCTGCCATTTCAATGAAAAGGAGCATCAAAGTTCCCATTTCTCCTAAGTCGTCAAAAATTTCTTGATTTGTCATTTTGTGTTTAAGTTTTAGGTTTTTTTGTAAACTTCATAAAAATAAAAATGTTTATACAAATAAGAATTTTTTTTACTCTTGTTTTTAACATCAGGTCTATACAAATAATATAGAATCCTATACTTTGCTTGGATATTTATGCTTGAAATTTGAAAAAATGTTTTTGTTGAATTTTAAAAAAACGGAAAATAAATTTCAACCTACCCCCTACAGGTTAAAGACTGTTTGCATAAATAAACAATATAATGTAGAAAGAAAATCCCCTAGTTAGTAAGAGTATTTGAACTAGCTTATTAATATTCTATCCATTCTCCTCAATATATTCAATCAGTAACTTTCGCAAAATTCTTCGCTCCTCGGCAATGGTTTCCACATTGGCCTCCAAATTAATAATCATGCCCTGTAGGTGAGTAAGCGCATTGGCTACCTTGCGGAGCTGCTTGGGATCTAGGGGTAGCACATGGGGTTCCGGTTTTTTCCCCTCCAATCGCTCAAGGCCCAGTCGAGGCATGTCATACACCTCTTCCATGAGCTCCAAAAGTTCGATCCGCTTTTCTCGATAACGAGTTTGATTGCCCAAAAAAATTTGCTCCCTTCGGGTATACAGGGACAATTGACGGACGATACTATCCGATCGGATCAAACGCATATTGCCCGACTTCAGCTCATCCCGCGTGGCTAAGTTTTCCACAAAATTAATCCCAGTGACCAAGGAACCTGATCCTGGCAAGGTAAAATAGGTAAACATACTGTCTAAAAACGGCTTATTTTCCAGCCCTCCCTGCATGAGGATGATTAAAGTGTTAATCTGCTGTTTTCTTGAGGTATAGCTAGCCTTTACCTCTTCCATTCGAATGCTATCTAGATCCAAATCCTTGACCAAGCGTTGCGCATACTGTACCCCACGTGCATTTTCTCCCCATCGTTCACGCTGGTTTTCTGCAAAAAACCCCAAAGTGATGGCTGCAAATACCATCAAAAACTCCATCGCATACTTTTGCCAACTGGATTTTTTGGATTTCACCTTTTGGTCATGGACTTCCTTTTTCATGGTCTTATTTTTTTAAAACCTTAAATTTTTTTAATAAAAAAAGAAGAAGAAAAATAGAGCAGCATTGGTGATTCGTACCCCCTCGTAATAGCCGATAGTCCTACGAGAACCATCCATCACCCGACCATCTTCTAGGTAGCCAATCGTCCTGCGCGACTGATCCATCGCCCGGCCGTTTTCAAGATACCCAATAGTACCCCTGGATCCATTCATAATTCGCCCATCTTCCACATAGCCAATCGTCCGCCGAGATCCGTCCATGACCCGATTCCCATCCAAGTAACCTATTGTAGACCGAGAGCCATTGGTGACCCGCTCCCCTTCGATGTAGCCCACCGTGCGGCGGCTCCCATCCATCAGTCGCTGTGCGAGACTTGGCGTGACTCCCAGAACCAAAGAAAATAGGGTAATTAGTAGAAAGATTCGCATAGCAGGTAGCTGTTTAGAAGTACTGAAAGGATCATTTTTGTTTAAACTAAGTTATGGGGAAATCCGGTATAAGATAATTCGCTTATCGGACTCTGACTTGGTGCGAACGATTAAGTCTTTGCCATACTGGGCTTGGTAATACTGATTGACCGCCTTGATGTACCTAGACCTTCTCACCCTTCGGTAATCCAAACTTTCAAGATCAGATGCCCCAAATACCTGGTCCAACTGATGTACATCCACCAGTAAAACGGGTTGGTCTAGGAGTTTGGCCACTAGTCGTTCGATATCCTCCACTCCATCTACTGTACCCTGTTCCTCACCAGGAGATACCGGATAAGTCGGTTCTGGCTTTTTAGCAAGATGATTTTTTCTCCACCAAAGACTCCCTCCTACTGCTATCAAGACCAATAGGGCCGCAAGTATAGGAAATGACCATTCCTTTAATCCAAAAGACGAAGAATGCTGATTAAAGCGCAAGTCTCCTACTTTTGTGAATTTTTCCAATGGAGCGGTAGGAGACAATAGAAAGGTAGGGTCACCGTATTTATCAAAAAATACAGCGTTATTTTCTAAGGCAACCGCCACCGTAAAAGACCGAAACTTTCCGAAATTATTTTCCTTGGCAAAGTACAGGGTGTTCTCTTTTTTGTGAAGCAGCAATAGCCCAAGATGTGCTTCGAGTTGATACAATTGAACTCCATAGTCCTTCAAATCGTACGCAGGCAGAATCCATGAACTTAGATTTTTTTGACTTGGAAAATCCAACTTTATAGAGTTCCAGGCTTTGCTTTCAAAATCAAATACATACCCATTTTTCTCCGGATAAAAGACATTGGAGGGCTGGTGGATATATTCCCCCAAAATAGAAAAGATTCGGTTCCCATCTACAAAGATTCCTACCCCCCCATAGTTCGTAGGCGGGGAAGAGACCGGTACAAATTCCCAATACCCAGTTTCAAAATCAAACTCAAGTAATTCACTATGCCCTCTCCAAAATCCATAACGCCCCATGGAATACAACTTCCCCTCCCGCACAAAAAAATGCGCATGACAGTTAAACCCAGAGCCTGATCCCTTGTACAAATTTTCCCAACTTTCCCCAGACCATCTCAAAACCTCAAATCGACAAGGAATAAGCGCTAAAAGTTGTTCCTTAAAGTAAAATAAGGTAACGGGGTCCTCCGTAGTGAGGTAAGGTGAGGCAAGTAGTGATTCTACCATCACCTGGGTGATACCTTGAGGAAGGCTCTCCCAAGCAAATTTTTCAAAGGATTCGGTGTGATTTATTTTTATCCAATCAAAAGGGCCGTAGGTCTGCTTGTTTGATTGGGCAGAAAGAGTAAGACAAGAGAAAAAAACTACACTAAAAAAAATAACTGCTTTCATGATAAAACATTTTTCCCGCTGGTATCTAAACGCAACAGATCAGGAATACGATATAAGTTAAAGGTACTAAATACTCGAAAAAAGCCCAAGCGAAATTCGGCCCTAACATAGAAATCCCCCCTGCAGAAAAAACCGCAGCGGGGATTCCCAAAAACCTAAAGAGGTTGAAAATTTCTACCCTTACTTCAAGCCTCCAATCATATCTTCTGGCTTGACCCACTCGTCAAACTGCTCCGAGGTAAGCAAGCCCAAACTTAGGGCTGCGGCTCGTAAACTCGTTCCTTCCTTATGCGCCTTCTTGGCAATGGCTGCAGCATTTTCGTAGCCGATGTAGGGATTCAATGCCGTCACCAACATCAGTGAGTTTTCTAGGTGCTGCTGAATCATCGGAGTGTTCGGTTCAATCCCCACCGCACAGTTGACATCAAAGGAAACGCAAGCATCCCCAAGCAATCGGGCTGACTGTAGGAAGTTGGCGGCTATGAGTGGCTTGAATACATTCAGTTCAAAATGTCCATTCGAACCCCCAATGGTAATGGCGACATCGTTGCCCATCACC
>JACCDL010274102.1_pt1 | contig 22317 bp, 26 predicted proteins | sample 7441931 | NCBI WGS metagenome assembly JACCDL01 (sample SAMN15323437, study PRJNA562643) | freshwater metagenome | isolation source: river surface water | place: USA:Blue River Watershed | collected 2017-08-16 | reverse complement strand
TCTGACAATGGATTTGCCTCTAGCGCGATGGGTTTAGGCAGTTCGCTCTGGCTAAATATTTCTCGAAGCTCGGCCAGGTCAGAGTTGCCCGTGAATTGCGGGAGCGAAGCTAGGTAATCCAGACCGGTTGCCAACGCGGTTGCCTGACTCCTACTTAGCGGAGGCGGAGATTCCAGAACCGCTAACCCGACCGAGAAGTCAATAATTTCTTCTTCTTCGAGCACTTCTTCATCCAAATAAAAATGTGATTCGTAGCGATAAAGATCCTCACTGTTTCCGATTGCCCGAGCCGCCCGAATCAAAGTCTTTCTCGGCATCTTGAAATAAGTTTCAAGTTCTTCCAAGGTCATCGGCCCATCTTTTAGAACAAGTCCAACCAATGACAGAGCGAGATTAAAAATATCGTCTGAGTCAAACTCAACTTTGGGCATGCTGGATCACCACCTTTTCAAGGCTCTCCCTTATTCGCAAAGCTAGTGACTGTGGCGCAAGAACCCTGACCGATGAACCAAACTCCAAAAGATCTTCCGCTAAGAGTTCTTCATCCATGTAGTTGAGTTCTATGACTGAATCAGCTCCTGCTGCTTTTTGGAAAAAATTGACTGCTTCCGATTCGCTATCAATTTCAATTCTTGCTACTTGAGAATTCACGAATTCCACCAGTGATTGCTCTGCTTGCGCAATTTCGCCTGTTGTCGGAGCAATGAAGTTCTCTTCGAGAATTTCTACCTTTGAGTAAATACGCCGCAACAGGAAATTCTTTGCGGACTTGGTTCCCGTTTCCTGGCCTAAAAGCACCCACTGGCCCTCGAGGTTTCTTAGTTTCCAAGGACGAATGACTCTGGTCTTTTGAGTCCCGTCAGACTTTCTGTAGTCAAAACGAACCAATCGGAAATCCACTACCGCCTCGGTTAACGGTTTGAAAGCGGCGTGCTGTGCCAACAATCTTGGTGAGAACACATCGAGCTCGGTCTCTAGATCCACCAAACCGAGAGCTTTCAGGCGAGTAATCCCTTGCCTTGCTGCTGCGGAAAGTGACTGGGCGTTCCACGCTTTAGCCGCTAGTTCAAGTAGCTGAAACTTTTTTGGGCTCAAGTTGATCTGTGTTGGCCACTGGAAGCTACCCCGAGGCAATCTGTAGCGAGATTCATTCACATCGTCCATAAATTCATCGATGCCAAGTGTTTCAATCATTACGCCAGCTTCACGAAGCGATGCTTTATCTCTCTCGAATTGCTTATCTAGGCCTGCGCCCGAGGATGACTCCGCGTAGCCAGGCACTGCTTGAAAGATTTGTTCTTTGGTTAGACCTAGGTTTCCCGCAGCCAAAAGGGCACAGGTCAGAGTAAAGAGCCTCTCCTCTTTACTCTGAGCCAATTGCTATTCCTTACCTAGGATGTCGATGACGAAAATCAGTGTTGAGTTCGGTCCGATTGCTCCGGATCCTGCCTCTCCATAGCCGAGTTCTGGTGGAATCACGGCGATGATTTGAGAACCAACCTTCGCACCTTCAACAGCCTTCACGAAACCTTCAATCAATCCTGTGCTTGAGATTTCGAATGACGCTGGAGAGCCAGAAGACCAAGACTCGTCAAACTGAGTGCCATCCCATGTCCAGCCGGCATAGTGCATTACAACTACGTCACCAATCTGAATTTCTTCTCCGCGACCCTCGATTGTTACCGAGCGCTTGAATTCAGTCGGTGCATCGGTCTTTAGAATTTGAATTCCAGGTTGACCGGTTGCTGGGTCCAGGACAACTGTTGGAAATCCTGCCTCTGCGGCTTTTGACTCGCCGTTTGCGCGAGGAAGGTAAGCGTCAACTACATCGAAGACGAAAACCAATGCATCATTCTCACCAATTCCAAGCGATGGAATTCCTTGATTATTGTGAGCAGCATCTGCTCCCATGAGAACTGCAACGCGCGAACCAACACTCATTCCCACCAAAGCTGAGCAGTAGTCAGGGTTGGTATTAGCAATCAAGTCCTGGGTAACTACGCTCTCGGTACCAAATTCACTGGCCTGGAGTTTTTCTCCGGTGGCCGCGTTGTAAACCGAGAAATGCATCGCAACTTTTTGATTTCCAATCAGCTTGCCGCCAGTACCGGCGATTACTTCCTTTGACTGGATCCCCTGAGCTTCAAGAGGAGTTGGGAAAGTAACTTCTGGTTCTACTCCAAGCTCACCTTCTACCTTTACCTGATCAACCGCCGTACCAGCGCCGGAAGCTTCGCAGCTGGCCGATAGTCCATCGCTGAGAAGTGCGTAGCCGGTTAGCTCTGCTTGAGTTGGGGAAGCACATCCGGTGAGTAGCAATGCCGCAGCGGAAATGGTTGCAAAGGATTTACGCAAATTTTCTCTCTTTGTTTGACTTGGGCTAATTTACTTGTTTGAAGCTTGATTAGTGACTTTGCGGACGGTTTTTCTAAGCTTCTTCTCACTTACCGAGCGCTCCCCCAGTGAACCGGGGTTCCAAATCTCCATGTCATCGTCTGAGTACTCGGTCTTTGAGGCTCTTCTGGCCTTAAAGACCGGTAAAACCGTGTCCGGAGCCAGTCTCCGCGCCATGACTAAGAATGCGGTGTGGCCTATCATTCGATGCTCAGGTCTGACTGCTAAGCCCTCGATGTGCCAGGGGCGAACCAATGTTTCCCAAGATTGCGGATCGGTGAATCCGCCTTGGGTTCTTATCTCTTCCACTGTTCGCGACAGCTGAGTAACAGTTGCCACGTAGCAAACCAATACTCCGCCAGGTCGAAGCGCTTGCGCAGAAACTTCGATGCATTCCCAGGGTGCCAGCATGTCTAGAACAATGCGATCAACACTGCCCTGCTTGCACACCTGTGGAAGACGATCCTGCAGATCGCCAATTTCGACACTCCAGTTTTTAGGCTCCGCACCCAGGTGAATCTTTACGTTTGCCTGGGCAATTTGCGCAAACTCCTCTCGTCTCTCGAAGGAGTAAAGATGCCCACGATCCCCAATCGCACGCAGTAGATAACTCGAGAGTGCTCCAGAACCCACTCCGGCCTCCACAACCTTCGCACCGGGGTATATGTCAGCCTCCACAATTATTTGGGCTGCATCCTTTGGGTAGATAATTGCTGCGCCGCGCGGCATAGAAAGCACGTAGTCCGTAAGCAATGGTTTGAGTGCCAAATACTGGGCACCCTTGTCGGATCCGATGACGCTGCCTTCGGGTTTGCCGATTATTTCGTCGTGCAGAATGTCGCCCTTATGGGTACCAAATCGACCACCGCGATAAAGCGTGATCGTGTTTAGTCTCCCCTTGGGCCCGGTTAGTTGGACCCGGTCCCCCGCTCTGAATAGTTCATCCACGATTTGTGACCTTCAGTTCGACCAATTTCTGCAGTTTGAACCCCTCCAGGGTCTCAATCAAAATTCTGCCGTCTCGACTTGGAATCGGAACCATGCTCGGGATTCCGATTGCGAATGTTCCCGCAGATTCGGCAGAGGTTAGCCCGGTGTGCGAATCTTCTAAAGCGATGCAGTGCTCCGGTGAAACTTCTAGAAGTTCTGCTGCCCTGAGGTAGGGCTCCGGGTGAGGTTTCCCCATGGTGACATCGTCGCCTGCAACAACCACATCGAAAGCCTGAAAGGGAACCTGCTCAACTACCGCAAGCGCCATTCGACGCATTGACATAGTCACTAGTGCAGTCTTCACTCCAGCTTGCTTGAGTTCTATTAGTAGTTCTAGGGCACCTGGCCTCCAGTGCAGTTTCTCTCTCAACTGCTCGACCACCTCGTTAGTGAGCCGGTCAATGATCTGCTCAATGGAGAGATCCCTAATGTCCAGTGATTCTTTGATAATTGCTGAGGAGTCGTAAAGACTCTTGCCAACTAACTCCAGGCCTTGCTCGTGACCCCACTGGGAACCTCGCTCGCTAGCGAGCCGTTCCTGACTGAGCATCCAGTAGGGCTCGGAGTCAATTAGGGTGCCGTCCATGTCCCAAAGGACAGCGGCGGGGAATTGATTTGGCATTAGAGCAAGTCTACAAGCGCGGGTAGCCTAGAGTTTTTGTATCAATTCGGAGGATTAATGCTTACAGGCAGACTGCTTTTCGTGGCTTTTGAGGGCTGGAACGATGCCACCGAGGCCGCAAGTGGTGCATTGAAAGCAATCGCCGAAGAGCTGGATGTCGAGACGCTGGCTGCAGTCGACCCAGAAGACTATTACGACTTCCAATTCTCTCGACCAATGCTTGAATTCGATGAGGATGGTAACCGTATTCTCAGTTGGCCTGGAGCAGAATTTCTGCACGGCTCGGCAGCGACCATTGACGAAAAACCCCAGCTCGACAACATCTATCTGCTAATTGGAACCGAGCCTTCTAGGAGATGGCTTAGCTTCACGGCGGAAATTGTTGAGATGGCGCAGGATCGAGAAATAGATGCAGTGATTTTCCTTGGCTCAATGCTCGCTGATGTTCCCCACACTCGCCCGATTCCAATTTTCCGTTCCAGCACTAATGCCAAGATGCAAGAGCTTTTCGATATTGAGCCATCCAGATATGAAGGCCCGGTTGGGATTCTCACCGTTCTTTCCCAGGCTTTGGAAGCTGAAGGAATTCCAACGGTGAGTCTTTGGGCTTCGGTCCCCCACTACGTTCACAACACGACTAGCCCCAAAGCCGCACTCTCGCTGATTGCGGAACTAGAGCGCATCTCTGGCTACAGCTTCAATACCACCAAGTTGGCGGAGCAAGCTTTCGAGTGGGAACGTTCGATTGATGAAATTGCAGAGGCCGATGAAGAGATGGCTTCTTACGTTTCCTCGTTGGAAAAAACACGCGATGAGCTCGATGCCGAACAGGCATCAGGCGATGCACTCGCTAGAGAGTTTGAAAAGTATTTGAACGAAAGACCGGAAGCTGGGTCAGATGGCCCCAAGGGACAGGCCTAGGAGCAAAAGACTTCCGACACCAACGCGCCAAATTACGAATGGCATGAACGAACCCTTTGTGAGGTAACGGAGCAACCACGCGATCACCGCGTAACCGGACATAAACGCAACCACTGTTGCAATCGCAGTAGCAATTACGAGATCGTTTGGTAGGTCCTGATAGGCCCCAATGAATTGATACAGGCCTGAAGCCACTACAGCTGGGATTGCGAGTAAGAAGCTATAGCGAGCAGCCGCTTCTCTGGTAAAGCCCAACAGCAACCCTGCGGTGATGCTGCCTCCAGATCTCGAAACTCCGGGAATCAATGCGAGGGCTTGTCCGATTCCGAAGATCAATCCAGACCTAAAGTCCAGCTCCGTGATGGCCTTCTGTTTTTTCCCGAGTCGGTCGGCGACCCCAAGGATGATTCCAAACACAATTAGGGTGATGCCAATTACCCAAAGTTGTCTGACGTCATTCTCAATGAAATCCTCAAAACTGATTCCAAGTATTACAACCGGGAGTGTTCCAATCACTATCAGCCAACCCAACCGTGACTCACTGGATTGTCTTGACCAGTTCTTAAAACCGTCTGAGAAAAATGCCTTCGCAATTTCAAAAATAGATTTTGCAAAGTAAAGCAAAACCGCTAGCTCTGTGCCCAACTGAATAGTTGCAATGAATGCGGTCAACTCGGGCTTGGTCATTTCTGACAATCCCATGAGTTCCTGGGCTATTTGGACGTGAGCACTAGATGAAATCGGCAAGAATTCAGTCAGCCCTTGAATTAAACCGAGCAGGATTGCCTCAAACGGGCTCATTCATCCTCTGCGATTTCAATAGGAAGGTATTCGTCATAGGCTGCTGAAAGAGCTTCCTCGTAGCCCAAAAAAGCTTCCTCAACGGCGAAATAAGCTCGTTCAACGCTTTGGTCATCGCCTGCACGCTTGGTCGCTGCGGCATCGAGGTGCCTCTCAAGTGCAAGCTTTAGTTTGTCTAGAGCCACTCTCGGATCTTCGTGCATGTTCCCAACCTACCGCCCTAAAACAGGGCTAACAAGCAGGCACGGCGTCTTGTAGAATGTTGAGGCACTCCAAACCACTGCTTCGGCAAAGGTTTGAATTTAAGTCCGGGTGGCGGAATGGCAGACGCGCTAGCTTGAGGTGCTAGTCCTCATTACGAGGGTAGGGGTTCAAGTCCCCTTTCGGACACAAAGAGTTCCCGATCGGATCTAATTTGAATTCAGTTACCAAACTCGGACTGCTTAGGCACGGCCAAACCGACTGGAATATCGACCTCCGCCTTCAGGGCACAGCTGACATTCCTCTCAACTCAGAGGGCATTGCGCAAATCCAAAAGGCCGCTGCCGCACTGAAAAATCACAGCTGGGATTTAATTCTCACCAGCCCGCTCAGTCGCGCTCGTCACAGTGCAGAAATAGTTGCTCAGGAACTTGGCTTTTCGGAAGTTCAGATTGACGACGGTTTACTCGAGCGATCTTTCGGAATTGGTGAGGGGCTTACCTACGAACAGTGGCAGGCGCAGTTCTCTGGACTGGATCAAATACCAGGCGCTGAGTCCATGGCCTCAGTTGCCAAGCGAGCTGAGAAACTTCTTGAAGATACTCTCAATAGATTTTCTGGAAGGTCGGTTCTAGCCGTTTCGCACGGCGCTTTCATCAGGGCCGTTGTTACCCATGTTTCTCAAGGGACCTATCCCCCCAAAGGCGAGCGACTTTCGAACGCTTCGCTACACGTCTTTCAGCATCAGGGAGCATGGACCCTGGAGGCTTGGGCGCCAGACCCGCTGGTGTAAAAAAGCTCCAAAAAAGAGCCGAGAGCTAGAATTGCTCGTCCCGCAAATCCCCCGGAGGAAACATTCTCAGCATTGCGATTTTCACCGACATGCACCCAATGTCGCTGGGTGGAGCACAATCCTCGATTTTGCTTCAAAGAAAATACTTGGCGAAGAATCAGGTCCGGGCAACCGTCTTCTCAGGAGCATCTGCGAGCGCTAGGCCCGATCCGGACTTCATTGTTCTTCCTTCTATCCCGCTTACATTCGATCGTGAATACTCTCTGGTTCTGAATTTCAAAAAAGCAATCGCACAATGCGAGGCGGTTTTTCGTGAACGCAAGTTCGATCTAGTTCACGTTCAAGGAGATTTTTGGGGCGCAAGCCTGGGTTGCTTGATGGCTAGGAAGTACAACCTACCTTTAGTAATCACAAGTCACACCAATATTGAATTTGGAATCAGCAAGGCAATCGGCAAGCCGTTGGCGGATTTAGTCATCCGCTTCATGAGCTGGTCGCTGCTAAGAATTATGGGCGACTCTAAATCCAAAGCGACGACTTCCAACGGCTGGAAGTATCTAGCCCAAGTTCATACCTATGCAGATTTGAGCCTTGCCCCATCTAAACACTTTGCTGCAGCCCTCAATGAGGGTGGAGTGACTAACGAAATCAAGGTTTTGCCAACTGGTGTTGACGACGAAGAAATTCAAGAAGTTACTAAGCCAGTGCGCAAACCTGGCTCGCAGGCAAAACTCATTTGGGCTGGAAGACTTCTGACCGAAAAACGAATTCTTCCAGCGCTTGAGGCCTTCGCTCAAGCAGAAACGAATTCAACACTTGTGGTCTACGGTTCAGGACCATTAGAAAAACTAGCCCGTGCTTTTGTCCGAGGTAGAGGGCTCACCTCGAGAGTTAGCTTTGTTGGCAGAGTTTCACACCAAGAGATGCTTCAGGCATTCGCTGACGCTGATGCGCTGTTGCAAACCTCCATGGGATTCGAGACCCAAGGGCTTACTGTTTTTGAGTCCCTAGCGGTTGGGACCCCGGTAATTCTGTGCGATTCAAACATCGCCGGAGAATTACCCGGTGGACACCACTGGCTGGACGAGACCGGCACAGTATCCGGTCTAGCGGAGACCATTGATGTTGCAGTACGAGAGATTGAATCGGCTAATCAGGAAGCGGGATTGTTTACTGCCGCAACTGAGTTACTGCAAAGCACATTCACGGCCAAGGCGATTGACTATTACAAGACCTTGATTGCTACTCGGACTTCGTAAAGTTCTCGATTAACTCAGCAACTCGGGCCGGTGCCTCGTAGTGCAGCAAGTGTCCAATTCCAGTAACAATTTCAAGCGTCGAATTTTCCAGATCCGCGTCCAGGTGAAGTTGGCCCTCGAGCGGAGCGATTAGGTCCCTATCCCCCGCAATAAGCAGCGTTGGCACTTGGATTTTTCTTGCAAAGTCTCTGACAGAAGATTTAGCCGCCGACCAAAAACCCGTTTCTACCACTTCATCATTCTCATAATTCGAGAAGTGACTCTGGTGTTGATTGTGGATCCAAGCCCTTAGCCTGCGGTCACTTGTGGTTGCCATAGCGATGGACATGATTTGGACAACCAGGCTTGATCTCATAAGAAACGAGCCGAATCCTCCAAGCCGCTTAGTGAATTTATAGAAGACTCTGGCAACAGAGTTGCCCAGATCCTTTTGCTCTAGCGATCTTGTTGAGATAGGTGCAATAAGGCAAAGTCTTTCAACTCGAAGCCCCATATCGATTGCCTGACTGCAAACCAGTGTCCCGAAGGAATGGCCAATCAGCACCACTGGACGTTGAATCTGTTCAGTGATATCGATTAGCCACTTGGCATAGGAGTCGAGATCTGAGCTGGGAAGCGCTGGTGACTTTCCATAGCCTGGCAGATCGGGATTTATCACCTCAAAGCTTTTAAGCCCAGCAGCTATTGCTGCCAGTCCGTGGTGATCACCTCGAAAACCATGGATCATCAGATAGACCATGTCATCCGACTCACCCGGGATTCTCCAAGCAGCGGTGCCTCTGATGTCAAGGCGCTTCCAGTTCTCGACAGCGCTTTCAAACAGTCGCTGTGGAGAAGTTTCAATCGCTGGCACCAAACCAGTCTAAATCTGGATTCAAAAGATAGTCTTTGGCAAGGAGTGAACTTGTTGGATTTTGATTTCGAGCCTGATTTCCCCGCGTGGGCAAGACGACTTTGCGTCTTTGATTTGGAAACTACTGGACTAAACCTTTCAACCTCGAGAATTGTCACCGCTTGTGTCGCTGTTATTGATGCAAGCGGTGAATTAGAAGAGGCGGCGCTAGAGGTGCTAATAAATCCAGGCATCGAGATACCTGCCGAAGCGGCAGCTGTGCATGGTGTGACAACAGAGAAGGCTAGAGCAGAAGGTATAGATCCGGAGGTGGGCATCACCCAAATCATTTCGGCGTTGACCAAAGCTTTAGATTCGGGAGCTCCACTGCTCGCGTTCAACGCCCCATACGACTTCACAATCCTGATGAACGAAGCTAACCGATATGGTTTGCAGACCTTTGAACCAAACCCGGTGATTGATCCATTGGTTCTGGACCGCAAAGTGAACAAGTTCCGCAAGGGCAAACGAAACCTGACGGTACTCTGTGCGGAATTCGGAGTAAAACTACTTGACGCTCACAACTCCACTGCAGATGCAATCGCCGCAGGAAGATTGGGCCAGGCACTAGCCAGGAAGTATCCAGAGTTGAATATGCCAGCAGATGAACTTCATGGCCTGCAAAAAAAATGGAGTGACGAGCAGTCCTTAGATTTTGCGAAGTTTATGAAGACTCAGCGACCGGATTTCGAACCGGAGCTGGGATGGCCGCTGAAAGTTACTTGAAGTTCTTGAAACGCTCGTTGAAGCGCTCTACGCGACCTGCGGAGTCCATGATTCTCTGCTTACCGGTGTAGAAAGGGTGAGAAGCAGAGCTGATTTCCACGTCATAAACCGGGTAGGTGTTGCCGTCTTCCCACTCAATGGTCTTGTCGCTGGTGATAGTTGCGCGGGTCAAGAATGCGACACCTGAAGCCAGGTCGCGGAAAACGATTGGCGCGTAGTTTGGGTGGATGTCAGCCTTCATGATTTCCTTTGTGGGGTGAAATTTCTGGCGCTATCGCGCCGACGCAAAACTCTAACAGAAAAAAAGCCCGAAATCTAGGCTGCCCTGGCGCTAAACCGGCCCTGATTGACCTCGATCTTGAGGTTGAAATCAAATGCCTCCGAGACTGTTTCCGAGGTAATCGTGCTGTATAGCTCGCCCTGGGCCATGGCTTTACCGTTTTTTAGGATCAGTGCGTGGGTGAAACCGGCTGGAATTTCCTCTAAATGATGGGTGACCATGGCCATTGCGGGGGCCTGGGCCGAGGCGGCATATCCCCCGAGAAGTCCAATTGTTAGTTCCCGAGAGGCTAGATCCAGGCTCGCCACCGGCTCATCGAGCAGCAATAGCTCGGGGTCAGTCATAATCGAGCGGGCTATTTGAGCCCTCTTTCGCTCTCCATCGCTTAGTGTTCCAAAAGGGCGGTCGGCATAGTCGGAGAGCTTCCATTCGGAGAGCACCCGTCTAGCCCTTCGTTCGTCGATGCTGTCGTAGGTTTCTTTCCAGCGGCCAACGATGCCGTAGCTGGCGGTCATAACCGCGTTGAGCACGGTTTCGCTGTTTGGGATTTGGTAGGCCATCGCACTCGAGGCGAAGCCGATTCTCGTCCTTAGTTCAAAAACATCGACCTGACCCAGCTGCTGACCAAGAATTCTCGCGCTTCCCGAAGATGGGTGAATCTGGGCCGCTGCCACTTTCAGAAAGGTTGTCTTGCCGGCACCGTTTGCCCCGATGATTACCCAACGCTCATTGGATTGGGCTTTGAAATTTACGGAGTCGAGAATCGATCTGCCGGAGCGAACGACGCTCACGTTCTCAAAATCAATTACTTCCGACATCCCACAAAGCTTATCTAGGCGAGTGCTCCGCGGTAGACCTCTAGGGTCCGCGTGGCGATGGATTCCCAACTGAACTGCTCGACGGCTCGCTTGCGACCCAGCTCGCCTGCCAATTTCAGGTTGGGGGCCTCCAGGGCGGCATTCAAAGTGTTTGCCCAATCCGAGACGAATTTCATTGGATCAACTGGCGTGCCACTGCCATCTTGAACTTGTTCGATTGGCACCAACCAGCCGGTCTCGCCGTTGACCACAACTTCTGGAATTCCGCCTGTGGCAGTGCCAATAACTGGCGCTCCACAAGCCATTGCCTCGAGATTGACAATCCCTAGTGGTTCATAGATCGAAGGACAGGCAAAGAGCGTTGCCTGGGTCAAAATTGCCGAAAGCTTGGCGACCGGAAGGTGTTCTGGGATCCAGACCACGCCCTTGCGAGTCTTGGAAAGCTCTTCCACTAAGCCTTCTACTTCAGCTCTAATTTCGGGGGTATCGGGCGCTCCAGCGCAAAGAATTAGTTGCACATCCGCTGGAAGTTCCTTTGCGGCGCGAAGGAAGTATGGCAATCCTTTCTGCCTGGTAATCCTTCCCACGAAGACAACTGATCTGGCATCCGGGTCAATCCCCAGTTCCAACAGGGCATCGTTGTCAATTCTTGGTTGCCACTTTTGCGAGTCAATTCCGTTGTAGACGACTTCGACCTTGTTCGGGTCCAGTTGCGGGTAAGCACGCAGGATGTCCTCGCGCATTCCATTTGATACCGCAATCACCTTGGCGGCGGCCTCATAGGCGGTTTTTTCAATGTAACTAGAAACTCGATAGCCGCCTCCGAGCTGCTCGGCCTTCCAAGGTCTCAGCGGTTCGAGGCTATGGGCCGTAATGATGTGAGGAATTCCATGTAGCAGTGACGCTAGGTGGCCCGCAAAGTTTGCATACCAGGTGTGGGAATGCACTATGTCACCTTGCAGGTGTTGCACCATCGCCAGATTCACACCCAGGGTCTGAATCGCGGCATTGGTGTCTTGATAAACCCCTGGTACTGGGTAACCCAGAGTTCCAGGCTCGTTTACAGGCTCTCCAAATGCGTGGACCCGGGCATCGATTTGAGTTCTGAGGACCTTGACCAGTTCGGTGATGTGAACACCAGCGCCACCGTAAATGTTCGGCGGATACTCTTTTGTAACAAAATCCACACGCATATCGAAATGCTAGTGTGCTGAATCAAATTTAGGCATAACATTTCGCTATGGGACGTACGAGCGTATTCGGCATAGTCCTCGCTGGAGGCGAGGGCAAGCGGTTAATGCCGCTCACTGCAGACCGCGCCAAGCCTGCGGTCCCATTCGGCGGTAGCTACAGACTGATTGACTTTGCGCTCTCTAACTTGATCAACTCAGGACTTCGCCGAATAGTCGTCTTGACCCAGTACAAATCACACTCCTTGGACAGGCACATCTCGCAAACCTGGAGAATGTCTCCCCTGCTCGGCTCATATGTGGCATCGGTGCCTGCTCAACAGCGCTTGGGCAAGCGTTGGTACACAGGAAGCGCGGATGCAATTTTGCAATCCATGAATTTACTAAGTGACGAGCGTCCCGACTACGTCGTAGTGGTTGGTGCGGACCACGTTTACCGAATGGACTTCGACCAAATGCTCACGGCTCACATTGCTTCCGGAATGGACGCTACCGTTGCAGCTATTCGTCAACCCATTTCGCTCGCGAGTCAATTTGGTGTCATCGAAGTCGACGAGTCAAATCCTTCAAAAATCGCCGCATTCCGAGAGAAGCCGAGCGATCCAAAATCAGTTCCCGGAGTTCCGGACCAGGCACTGGTCTCTATGGGTAACTACATCTTTAATGCACATGCGTTGATTGAAGCCATTGAACGCGATGGTGAAGATGAAAGCTCCTCCCACGATATGGGTGGCGACATAATTCCTTATTTTGTTTCACAGGGATTGGCCGGAGCCTACGACTTCACCTTCAATGAGATTCCAGGTGGAACCGAACGCGACAAGGCCTATTGGCGAGACGTGGGAACAATCGATTCTTACTACGACGCGCACATGGATCTGATTTCAACCATGCCAATCTTTAATCTCTACAACAACGAGTGGCCGGTTTTCAATCAGCAAATAAATCTTCCGCCGGCAAAATTCATTCATGATTCCGAAGGCAACCAAGGTCGCACCAATGACTCAATAGTGAGCCTTGGAACCGTTGTGTCCGGTGGCATCGTTGAGCGTTCGGTCCTCTCTCCTGGAGTCCGTGTTCACTCGAGGAGCTTGATTACGGACTCAGTACTTTTGGACTCGGTGACTATTGGAAGAGATTGCACTATTCGTCGTGCGATTTTGGACAAGGGGGTCGTAGTTTCCGATGGTGCCAGCGTTGGAGTGAGCAAGGAACGCGATATAGACCGCGGATTCACGGTAACCGACAGTGGAATCACCGTTGTCGCGAAAGGCCTGCTGGTTACACCTTGACGAAGTTTTTAGTCGTCTTCGATGTTGACTCGACCCTGATTGAAGATGAAGCAATCGAATTACTCGCCGAGTATGCCGGCACCAGGGAAATGGTCTCTGAAATTACCGAACGAGCGATGCGAGGTGAACTTGATTTTGCTCAGAGCCTTAGGGAGCGAGTCGCAACCCTGAAGGGTCTCGATGAGAGTATCTTGCAGCAGGTCGCTCAAGAGCTTCGGCCCACGAAAGGCGCAAGAGAGTTAATTGACGAGATTCGAAAACGAGGCGGTAAATCCGCAGCCGTTTCGGGTGGCTTCATTCAATTACTGGGACCAGTAAAGCAAAAGATTGGTTTTGATCTTCAGCACGCAAACACTCTCGAAGTTCTCGACGGCAAACTCACTGGAAAAGTAAGCGGAGAAATTGTAGATAAGGCCGTAAAGGCTCAAATGCTCATGAAGTGGGCTGCAGAACTACATGTGAATCCCGAGAACACAATCGCAGTGGGTGATGGCGCGAATGACATCGCGATGATGGAAGCAGCTGGACTTTCAATTGCTTTCGATGCAAAGCCGATAGTTCGTGAAAAAGCGAAGGTCTCGCTAAGTAAGCGAGACCTTGCCCAGATTATTGGGCTACTCCCCTAAGCACCGGTGGAGTGCAAACCGCCGTCCACGTGAACAATTTCACCGCTAGTCGCAGGGAAGAAATCACTCAGTAGCGCAACGATTCCCTTAGCTGCTGCTTCGGTATCGGTTAGATCCCAGCCGAGGGGTGCTCGATCAGTCCAAAGCTCTTCCATAGTTGCAAAGCCAGGGATTCCCTTGGCTGCCGTGGTTCGCAATGGTCCTGCGGAAATTAGGTTTACGCGAATGCCATCTTTACCCAAGTATCTGGCTAGGTAACGAGCGGTTGACTCAAAAGCCGCTTTAGCAACGCCCATCCAGTCATACACCGGCCAGGAAATTGTTGCGTCGAAGGTCAAGCCAACAACTGACGAAGGGTTCTTCAAAACAGGCAAGCATGCGGTGGTGATGCTCTTCAATGAGTATGCAGAAACCTGAACGGCTGTGGAGACATCTGGCCACTGTGTCTCCATAAAGTTTCCACCGAGTGCGCTTTGCGGAGCAAATGCAATGGCGTGAACTATTCCATCGATATCGCCAATTGATTCCTTGATTCGTCCCGGGAGTGCAGCAAGGTCATCATCATTAGTGGCGTCGAGCTCAATCACCTTGGCTGGCTTTGGAAGTCGCTCTGCGATTTTGGTCGTAATTGGCAGCATTCGTCCAAACGAAGACAGCAGCACCTCTGCACCCTGCTCTTGCGCGATTCGTGCTGCAGAGAAAGCGATTGAAGCCTCGGTCAGGACTCCGGTAATCAGAATCTTTTTTCCTTCGAGAATGCCCATTGCTGTTTCCTATCTTTCTTACTTAGTGTCCCATTCCAAGGCCACCATCGACCGGAATAACTGCGCCTGAAATATATGCCGCCTCATCGGAAGCTAACCATCTAACTACCGCTGCAACCTCGGAAGGGCTAGCGAATCTTCCTGCCGGGATTCTCGCCTTGTAGCTCGCCGCTAAATCTTCAGGCAGAGCAGATGTCATGTCAGTGTCAATAAAGCCTGGAGCCACAACGTTCGCGGTGATGTTCTTTCCACCTAGCTCCCTGGTAACCGACCTAGCCATTCCCACCAATGCTGATTTGGTAGAGGCATAGTTCACCTGTCCAGGACTTCCCAACAGACCAACAACGCTGCCGATCAAAATTACGCGGCCGAATTTGGCCTTGAGCATGCTCTTTATTACTCTCCTCAAGACTCGGAACACCCCAGAAAGGTTTGTGTTCACGACCTCTTCGAATTCTTCGTCTGACATTCGCATGAGCAAGGTGTCTTTGGTGATGCCGGCATTCGCTACCAAAATTTCAATTGGGCCAAGTTTTTGCTCTACTTCGGCGATGGCTGCATCTAGGGATGCCCCATCCGTGACATCGGCCTTTACGGTCAAACTTCCTTCAGGACCGGAACCACTTCGCGCGGTGACGGCGACTTTGTATCCCTTGGCTACGAACTCTTCTGCAATCGAAAAGCCAATTCCGCGGTTGCCGCCGGTGACTAAAACCGTGCGATTGGCCATTTTGACTCCTAAATCGGGAATAGCATTGGCGCCGTGGCGTTATGAATACCAGCAGTCTAGTAATCCCAACAGCCCAGAGGGGTCAACCAAGTGGCCAAGATCCAGAGCGCAACCTCGATTGAGGTGTCTCCTGAGCAGGAGCGACGCTCGCGCATGATCAAGTACTCGATAGCTATGACCATTCGCATGGTCTGCATTGTCGTGGGGGTATTGGTCCAGGGACCGCTAATGTGGGTGGCTTTCGCCGGCGCTATTTTTCTGCCTTATTTCGCGGTGGTGATTGCCAATTCACCTGGGAAAACCAAAGCCTCAAGTACCATCGTGGCCCCAAAATTGACCATCTCCAACGACCAATTCAAAGTGGTTGATGACAAGTAAGTGCTCCAGAGCTGGCTGCCAGCGTCCGGCCACCAATTTGATTATGTGGCGAAATCCAAGAATTCACGGCCTTGAGCGAACCAAGCAGTGGGCTAGCTGCCCTGATCATCATGAGTATCTGGTTGACTATTTGAAAAGTAGAAACTTTTATCTGGACGAAAGAGCACTTTGAACCCAATTAGGCGCTGGGCACCTTGGATTGCCCTAGTGGTGCTGTTTTCGCTGGCAACTTCACTTTTGTCCTGGTGGCAGTTCTCCCGCCGTGAGGAGCGCGTGGAGAAAATCAACCAAGTCATTGAAAACTATGACAAGTCCCCCATTGCCTTGGATGAAGTGATTTGGGAAATTGATGAATCTGGACTTGCGTCTATGGAGTGGCAACAAGTTTCCATAGAGGGTAAATATCTGCCCGACTTAGTAACTCTGGTTCGAAACAGACCGCTTAACGGTCAGCCCGGATATCTGCAATTGATTCCTTTTCAACTGGCAAGCGGCGAGCTAATCATTATTGAGCGCGGTTGGTTACCGACCGGCTCCGGAAAGCTACTTCCTGATTTGAATCCAGTTCCTAATTCGCAAGCAAAGACTTTGCAAGTTCGACTTAGGTCCTCCGAGCAAGATTTAGGTAAGGCTGAAGTATCCGGTCAGGTTGCTTCAATTCACTTGCCAACTTTGAACCAATTGTTTTCGCAGCGTGGCGAGGTAATAACCACCTATTACGGGCGCTTGGTTTCAGAAAGTCCTGCTTCGACTGAGTTTCCATTTGCATTGCCCAAGCCAAGTTTGAACGAGGGCAACCATTTGTCATATGCGATTCAGTGGATAATTTTCGGCCTTATGGCTTTCTGGGCCCTGATTTGGGCTTATCGCAACGATCGCAGGCTGATGAGAGAGGCTGCGGGAGAGATTGTGCCAAAACAAAAAAAGCGCAATCAAGGCGTTATTGACGCAGAAGCTGAAGACTATTTCGGCTAGTCGCATATGATTGCCGGGTTAGAAAGGTTCAAATGAATTCAAACACCGCTCCCCTGCTAATCGACAGACTATTTGCAAGAAACAAAGTCACTGACTTGTTGCTTGTGGTGGGAAGCGTTGTATTCATATCAATTGCAGCCCAACTTCAAATTCCTATGTTCCCGGTTCCGATGACCATGCAGACCTTTGCCGTCTTGCTAAGCGCTGCCGCTATTGGAACAACTAGGGCGGCACTGTCTACAACCCTTTACCTTGGTTTGGGTGCCGCTGGATTGCCAATTTTCGCTGGCACGAAAACACTCGCTGGTGCCTTACCCTCCGCCGGATATCTGGTTGGTTTTGTCTTTGCGAGCATGGTGGTTGGCTACCTAGCAGCTAAAGGCTTTACTGCTTCGGCACCCAGGGTAATTCTTGCTTTCGCCGCAGGTTCGGCAGTGATTTATTTCTTTGGCGTGGTTGGACTAATGGCGTCTCTCAACCTAAACCTTTTTGCAGCGCTTTCAGCGGGAGTGGTTCCGTTCCTGATTGGCGATGCCGTGAAAGCTATTGCAGCCGCAGCGCTTCTGCCAACTGCGTGGAAGCTTACGAATAAGAACTAAATAGAGAAGCCGATTGCGCGCATCATCTCGCGCCCGTCTTCACTAATTCGTTCAGGGCCCCAAGGGGGCATCCAGACCCAATTGATTCGGAATGCTTCTACGACTCCATCTAGGGCTTCAGCGGTCTGCTCTTCAATCACGTCTGTAAGTGGGCAACCGGCCGAAGTGAGAGTCATGTTCACCAGCAACGCACCGTCACTGGATTCCTGAAGACCGTAGACCAGACCGAGGTCCACAATGTTTACACCAATCTCGGGGTCGATGATGTTCTTCATCGCCTCGAGCACTTGGTCATACTTCTCGGGTGATAGCTCCTTTACGTCGTTCATGCACCGACCTTTGTGAAGCGATCGTAGCCCTCTGCCTCCAGACGCTGCGCAAGCTCTGGGCCACCCTGCTCGGCTACCTTTCCGGCAACAAACACGTGAACGAAGTCAGGCTGAATGTAATTTAAAATTCGTGTGTAGTGAGTAATCAGCAAAACACCAAGATCGGTGTTGGATTTAGCTCGGTTCACACCTTCAGAGACAACCTTTAGGGCGTCAACATCCAAACCGGAGTCGGTTTCATCCAAAACGGCAAACTTCGGCTTGAGAAGTTCAAGCTGGAGAATCTCGTGACGCTTCTTCTCACCACCGGAGAATCCCTCATTTACATTTCGCTCGGTGAAGTCTGAGTCCATGCGCAGATTCTTCATGGCTGTGCGTAGGTCGCCAACCCATTCCCTGAGAGCGGGTGCTTCACCACTGAGTGCGGTCTTCGCAGTGCGAAGAAAGTTGCTTACGGAAACGCCAGGAACTTCAACGGGATACTGCATTGCCAAAAACAGTCCGGCTTTTGCACGCTCATCAACGCTCATTTCCAAAACGTTTTCTCCGTCAAGCAGAATCTCACCATCGGTGACTTCGTATCGAGGATGCCCTGCAATCGAATACGCGAGGGTTGATTTTCCAGAACCATTTGGACCCATTACCGCGTGAGTTTCACCAGACTTGATTGTGAGGTCCACTCCTCGAAGGATTTGCTTGGGCCCCTGCTCGGTAGTAACTGAAACGTGAAGGTTCTTGATTTCTAAGGTTGCCATTTTCTATATTCCTATTCAGTTCTACGCTTGGTCGATTTCTAAGAAGATCTCATCGTTTTCGATAAGCACCTCATAAGTTGTTACGGGTTCATAGGCCGGCAAGCTCAAGGGCTTTCCGGTGTTGAGGTCAAACTTGGCACCGTGTGCCCAGCACTCGATGGTTTCGTTATCCACAAATCCTTCACTAAGTGAAATCTCACCGTGTGAACATTTGTCGTCCAGTGCCTTTACCTCGCCGTTTGGGGTGCGAATAACCGCAATCGCGTTGTCTCCAACACGGACTCGGATGGCTTTGCCTGGCTTGATGTCCTCCAGGGCACAAATTCTTAGAGCCATTACGCTCCCGTCCTTTCAAGGTCAAGTTCGATTGCCTCGCGAAGTCGGTTTTCAACTTCCTCGATTCCAATCTTCTGAATTACTTCGTTCAAAAAGCCGCGCACCACTAGGCGTCTAGCATCGTGCTCTGAGATTCCTCTTGACTGTAAATAGAACAATTGCTCGTCATCGAAGCGACCAGATGCACTGGCGTGTCCAGCGCCCTCAATTTTGCCGGTTTCAATTTCTAAGTTAGGAACTGAGTCCGCTCTAGCCCCATCTGTCAGTAGCAGGTTGCGATTGAGTTCGTAGGTGTCAGTTCCGGTCGCGGACTCACGAATTAGAACGTCTCCTACCCAAACCGTGTGACTGCCCTTACCTTGCAGCGCACCCTTATAAGTAACCCTTGAAACACAATTAGGGGCGATGTGATCTACATAAGGACGGTGCTCAATGTAATCGCCGCTGTCCGCAAGATAGACACCAAACATATGCACCTGGCCGCCGTTGCTGTTCAAAGAAACCGAAGGTGTGATTCTTACCAGGTCTCCCCCTAGAGAAACCACGACATGCTTCAAGTCGGCATCTCTTCCAACGGTTGCGTACTGTGCGGAGACGTGAGACGAACCCGCTGCCCAATCCTGAATGGACACAAAGTTCAACTTCGCACCGTCTTCCAGGACGAGCTCAACGTTCTCTCCAAGGGTTCCTTGGCCGGTGTGGTCAAGTACTAATGTCGCTACAGAAAATTTCTTTGCGTGGACAACCACGTGCAGCGCATGTGCGCCGGAGTTAGTACCTGAGAGCTTGATGAAACCCGCTTGTTCAATTTCAGCGTTTTCTTCAATCTCGATCACTAAGGTCTTGGATGCATTCGACCAGGCTGCTGCTGCAACTCGGTCTTCTGGCAAGCCAGCCTTTCCAATCGGGGCTGCACTGGAATCCATGAACACTGCTGAAATCCCCTTTGGCAGTGTTATTTGAAGTTCTGACTCGCATACTTCCGAATAGACGTCATGGTCAAGTCCGCCAAGTTTTTCTATTGGCAGATATCTCCAGATCTCCTGAAGCTTCGACACCTCAGGAAAATCATTGATGCTAGTTGAGCGAGGTCTCTCGTTTCTAGTTTGAAGTGGGACACCAGCACCATGCGAATGCTCTGAAAGGCCGTGTTGCATTAGCCGACCGCCCCTTCCATCTGCATTTCAATCAGCTTGTTGAGTTCTAACGCGTATTCCATCGGAAGTTCTTTAGCGATTGGTTCGATAAATCCACGAACAATCATCGCCATTGCCTCATCTTCCGGCATGCCTCTGGACATCAGATAGAAAAGCTGCTCCTCGGAGACTTGCGAAACAGTTGCTTCGTGACCCATCGAAACATCATCCTCACGAATATCGTTTGCTGGGTAGGTGTCGGAGCGAGAAATGGTGTCGACCAGTAAAGCGTCACAGCGAACAGTGTTGGCACTGTGATGCGCACCTGGATTCACTCGAATCTCTCCGCGGTAGCTAGTTCTTCCTCCACCGCGAGCAATTGACTTGGAGACGATTGAGCTTGTGGTGTAGGGCGCTAAGTGAATCATCTTTGCGCCGGCGTCCTGGTGCTGACCCTCACCCGCGAATGCCACCGAAAGCGTTTCTCCTCTGGCATGCTCACCTGCAAGGATCACACTCGGGTACTTCATGGTTACCTTCGAACCGATGTTGCCATCAATCCACTCCATGGTCGCGCCCTCGTGCGCAATCGCACGCTTGGTGACGAGGTTGTAGACGTTATTGGACCAGTTCTGAATTGTCGTGTAACGAACTCGTGCGTTTTTCTTCACAATGATTTCAACTACTGCCGAGTGAAGCGAATCAGACTGATAAATAGGTGCGGTGCAACCCTCGATGTAGTGAACATAGGAATCTTCATCCGCAATGATCAGAGTCCTTTCGAACTGCCCCATGTTCTCGGTGTTGATTCTGAAATAGGCCTGCAGAGGAATCTCGACGTGCACGCCTTTCGGGACGTATACGAAAGAGCCACCAGACCAAACCGCGGTGTTTAAGGCTGCGAACTTGTTGTCCCCGGCAGGAATAACTGTTCCGAAGTATTCCTGGAAGATTTCTGGGTGTTCCTTGAGAGCGGTGTCGGTGTCAAGGAAGATCACACCTTGTGCCTCTAAATCCTCACGGATCTGGTGATAAACCACCTCAGATTCATATTGAGCGGCAACTCCCGCGACTAGGCGCTGTCTCTCTGCTTCGGGAATTCCAAGACGCTCATAGGTCTTCCGAATGTCTTCAGGAAGCTCTTCCCAGCTCTGAGCCTGCTTCTCGGTGGAGCGAACGAAATACTTGATGTTTTCGAAATCTATTCCGGAGAGGTCTGATCCCCAGGTTGGCATTGGCTTCTTCAGGAAAAACTCGTAGCCCTTGAGTCGTCTGTCGAGCATCCACTGTGGTTCGGACTTCTTACCCGAGATGTCCTTGACCACACCCTCATTTATGCCTCGCTTGGCGCTGGAGCCGGCTTCGTCCTTGTCAGACCAACCAAACTCGTAGTTACCAAGTTCCTCTAATTCGGGTCTGTCGATGATCTTTTCGGACACTGATCCTCCTAATTTCCCAAGTAACAACTGGGTTTTTGCTGGTCTAATTCCGGAATGCGACGTCTAGGTGCGAGACTTATAGATACGGATAAACCTTATCTAGAGATCCCCTCGGGAAGCACTTAGGTGAGCCTAACTTGGAGCAAACTTGAAGCTAATTCGCAAACTCTGGTTCGACAGGATCGTTTCCCCGGCCAGAATCAAGCTCTATGCCTACCTGTCGTTGATTACTCAAATTCTTATCGTGGTCACCGGTGGCGCGGTCAGACTTACCGCCTCTGGTTTGGGTTGTCCGACCTGGCCTAAGTGCACCGGTGACTCCCTGGTAACTACGCCGGAGATGGGCTTTCACGGAATCATCGAGTTCGGGAACCGCTTGCTCACCTTTGTCCTTTTGATAGTGGCGCTCCTTACCTTTCTGGTAGCCGCTCGAATCCACCCAAAAACCAAAGAAATCGTCCGTCCAATGCTGGTCTTCTTTGGCGGAGTAATCGTCTTGGTTGCTGGCCTCGCGCTGGCTTCAAATTTCGGCATCGACCTAACCGCGATTGTCCTGTTTGCGTTATCGATACTCCTAATGGCTTTTGGCACGGTTGTTTTTCTTCGCACGGTTCGGTGCGAAGGTCCTAAGTTTGTCGTGCCCGCATTTCTTCTCGGCTTCGGAATCATCTTTCAGGCGGTACTCGGCGGCATAACAGTCCTCACACAACTGAACCCTTGGATTGTCGGAGCCCATTTCCTAGTTTCCGCATTACTAATTGCTTCGGCGAGTGTGCTGGTATGGCGAGTGAAGAATTTGCCAAAGCAGGAAGTCGCGAATATCACTTTTGCGCTGAGGTATCCGATTGTCTTTACTGCAGTGGTGGCAATTGTGGTCGGAGTTTTGGTAACTGGTGCTGGTCCACACGCTGGAGATCTAGACACGGTGCGAAACGGCCTCGACTTAGAGGTCTGGCAGCACTATCACAGCTACCCCGCTTACCTAATGACTGCAATAATAGGAATTTCTTTCTTGGCGCAGCTTAGAGTGACTCGTTCAATCTGGAAGACGGCGGTGCAGAAGAGCCTCAC
>JACCDL010577373.1_pt1 | contig 22341 bp, 22 predicted proteins | sample 7441931 | NCBI WGS metagenome assembly JACCDL01 (sample SAMN15323437, study PRJNA562643) | freshwater metagenome | isolation source: river surface water | place: USA:Blue River Watershed | collected 2017-08-16 | reverse complement strand
CGCCGGTTTTTTGATGTTGTGTGCTGAACTGATAGATATAAGGCGGTGATCCAGGATCGGGTATCCAGGTTGTATCCACATCGCCCCAGTCAACGTTGTCAGGAACAGTCCAGTTTGTGCGTGTAGGTAACAACTGAGCACGTGGCCAACTCATATACTTGCGTTGTGTTGCTCCAGGCACTGTGTATTCTACTGTGGGCATTTTGACAGCAGGATGCCATTGATTACCAAACACATAGATCAGCGGAGGATCGCCAGGATCAGGGCGCCAGGAGTAATCCCAGTCGCAGTCAACCAGTGTGTTCCACTTGTTATCATGATATTCCAGCAACTCTGCTCGGGGCGACGTCATGTACTTGCGTTCAGTTGCGCCGGGCACATGATATTCCACAGTGGGCATCTTCTCTGCAGGGTGCCATTGATTACCAAACACATAGATGTAAGGTGGATCCAAGGGGTGTGGCGCCCAGGCTGTATCAAACACACAGGGTTCAACCAGCGTAACAAACTCATTGGGTCTATCCCTGGTGGGAATTACTTTTTTGTGGAAGTGATATTTGATTTCACCTGTTTGAGGCACAAGGAACGTGCCAGAAAACTCATTGAAGTTACTGGGCCATGTATGTGTGTATTCTGCTTGCCAGGGCACAGGTTGGAAATCCCAGTCATGTGTGCTATAATCACATAAGTATGATACCCACCAAAAATAACGTGTGCGGCTCAAACTTTGAGCGTGTTGAATACTGTCGGCCTCACGCTCATGCACAAATAGGTTAGGCTTTTTCCCTGAATAGAATACGTCAAACATGATTAGAATAGATGAAATTTACAACAACACTTTTTGGCCTTGGTTGCGCCAGCATCGACCCGGATTCCGTGTGCTGATGTGCGATCCGTTTGGACGCAGTGATCCTGACAGCGTTATTGGGTATGGTAGAGAAGATGTACACGAACACAATTATATATTCTTTTTTGATCAAGAGCCAATACATTTGAGCATTCACCAGCCAACTTTCTCAAAAGTATTTGATGATAATGGAGATATAACGCACACAAACGGTCTCCTGAAACCACCCACACAAGTTGCTGGATACCTTTGCACCAGCGAACGAGATAGCGAAAATGTCAAGCAGGTGTGTGCCAAATACGGATGGAAAGAACTGTATTATTTCTTCCACGGCTGGGCCGCGCTGGATTGGTATCGTGGATACGACAAGACATTTCTAATCCGACCCGTTGCAGAGCGCACAATAACCAAAACGTTTGTTGCTCCCAATCGAATCATTGCAGGCGAACGCCGGCATAGATTAGAAATGCTGTATCACATATTCAGAAACGAACTCATAGATAATCATATCAGTTGTCCTGATGTGTGCCCGGCCGAAGACATTTCAATATATGAAGCTATCAAACCCTTGACGGCCAAGTATCCAGACATCGAGTCAGTGTTTGCCAATACATCATTGCCCATGCATTTTAGAGGCGAGACTGATCATCCCATGCACTCATGCTGGCTCAGCTTGTTTGATGAGTGCGCAGAAAGTTTGTTGTACCTTGTGACAGAAACTGTGGCCACAGGACGCAGACATCACATCACAGAAAAAACATTCAAACCCATTGCCATGGGCATGCCGTTTGTGATTGTGGGCACTCGAGGTAGTTTGGAATACTTGCGCAGTTACGGATTCAAAACGTTTGAAGGTATCTGGGACGAAAGTTACGATCTTGAGGAAGATGATGTACGCATAACCAGAATTGCCAGCCTGTTGCGTAGCCTAGACGAGTTATCGCCAGCAGACAAACAGGAACTGTTTGAAATGGCAACCCCTATAATAGAGCACAATTGGAATCATTTTTACAATGGCGGCTTTGAAAAAATTCTTTGGCAAGAACTACAGGAGATGTTAAATGGCATTGACACTGATAGCAGATCAGATACTCAAGGGTAAGATATATCCTGCATTTGCTCGCCACCAGGGCAGGCCGTATACACAATCATGGCGTGAGTTTGAACAACACTGGCCCTACACAGTTCCTTTGCGATTACAAGAGTACTGTGATCATCATGATGTTAAACTGAACATTGTTGGGCTAACTGATACATGGCCGCCAGATGCATTTTATCCCATAGGACTAGGCTTTTTTGATTTTGGCATAGACTATTTTGAACTGTTGCCCAATCGTGTGTTCACCGAGCTGTGGCACAGTCACATACGTATATTGTTCTATTATCACGAAGGCGATAATCCTGAACGTATAAAACACCGACTAGATGCCTTGGTTGAACAACATCAACTGCCCCGGCGATGCTATGTATTTGTCAGTGCCAATAGTGCTGCCAATGACCTCCCAGGTTTTGTTTATTTCAACGATTTTGAACTTTGGTATTACCAGCGCAATCACAACGTTGCTCCATTGGAAATACACAACCAGGCTCGCTCACGAGACTTTACTGCTCTTGTACGTTTACACAAACCCTGGCGAGCAATGGCCATGGCAGACTTGCATCGTAACAACTTGTTGAACAACAGTTATTGGAGCTACTGCGAAACAGTCACCACACCAACAGATCTAAATGACAGTCCTATTGAAATAGACAGCATCAAAGATCTGCGCAGGGATACAGAAAACTTTTTGATGCAAACTCCTTATTTCAGCGACGAACTCTCCAACAACGAACGCAACAACCACAGCATGATAGTACCCAAGTATCATGCGGATAGTTACTGTAATATTGTGTTTGAAACTCACTTTGATGCTGATCAGTCCAGTGGTGTATTTCTCACAGAAAAAACATATAAACCAATCAAGCATGGGCAGTTATTCTTTATTGCTGGCTGTGCTGGCAGTTTGCAAGTGTTGCGCGATCAAGGTTATAGAGTGTTTGACCGTGTGTTGGATAACACATATGATCGTGTTGTAAACAATACTGAACGTTGGCAACGTCTTTGCACCGCCATTGAAGAATCACAGCATCGACTGGCCGACAGATTTAGCACAGTACAGGAAGACATAGAACACAATCAGCGATTATTTGTTGCCAAGAAGACAGAGCGCTTAAATATCCTACTCGAGCAATTAAATGAATCCTATTAACAGTTATACAAGTTGGCAACCTCTTGAAGAAGTCATAGTCGGCCGTGCGTACAGCCCAGACTATTTTGACTTCATCGAGAACGCACAGGTGCGTAATCAGTTACAACAAATCCTTTCTGAAACTGAAGAAGATCTTGTTAACTTGCAACGCACAATAGAAAAGTTTGGTGCTCGAGTACGTCGTCCTGATCTACCCAACAAAGATATTTTTATTCGCGGGCAGATACAAGGAGATGGTGCACCACTGCCGCCACTAACACCACGTGACTGGCAAATTACGCTAGGCGATAAACTGTTGCGTGTGTTGGCCATGCAAGAACTAGATGGGGTGTGCAATGAATATGAATCACAAGGTGGAACCGTTATCAACCCACACGGTCCCACAGGCTGGGATCCTGATTGCATACTCAATGGCGCAAGTGCCAGTTGCATTGTGCGTGTTGGCCGTGATGTATTCTTTGATAACTCAGACTTTTTAAAGCCCGAACAAACCCGCTGGATTGTGGAAAACGTGCTGGGTCCAGAATATCGCGTACACGAAGCTGTGACCGATGGTCACGGCGATGCTGTGTTTGCTATTCTTAAGCCGGGTGTGCTGTTGAGTTCAAAGCACGATGTTAACCTGGATCTGGCACGTGACTTCCCAGGCTGGGACGTATGCAAGATTTGGGACAGTTCAATCTGGGCTGCTATGGAAGTGGGCAAATTCAAATACGAGCAAAGCCCAGGAGCATGGTATGTGCAAGGACAAACACCCACGCCAGAGTTCACACAATTTGTAGACACTTATCTAAACAAGTGGACTGGATTTGTTGCTGAAACTGTGTTCGACGTCAACTGCTTGGTACTGGATGAAAGTCATGTTATCTTCTCAGCCTACAACAAAGAAGTGTTTGACTATTGCCGTCGGCATCGGATAGAGCCTATCATCTCGGAACTGCGTCACAGTTACTTCTGGGATGGTGGCATCTCATGCTGTACACAAGACATTCGACGTCGGGGCGGCCTAGAAACATACCTATGATACAACCGCCTCGCACATTCGATTCGGAGCACAATCTAGGCTACCGTAACTTGATTGTAAGCGGATGTAGTTTTACTAAAAATTTCAACCCTGAACATGTTCACACCTGGCCGTATTATCTACGAGACTTGGGCGGATTTGAACAGGTATGGGATGGCAGTTGTGCCGGGGCAGGCAACAATCACATTGCCAGAAGTATTGTCACTGGCATTGAACTAGGGGACTTTGATCCTGCATCAACTCTTGTGGTTGTGATGTGGAGTGGCTACGACCGCGATGACTTTTTGATTAGCCCTGAAGTTGTAAATCGTTCTCAACCCGATCATTACAGATATGCCGACAACGTGTTGTTGGGAATGACTGGCGGACTGCTGGGCGATGGGAATCTAATAGTCAACATAGAGAACTTGAAGAAAATAAAGAATCAGTCAAGTCGTGCATTGGAGAACTACATCATCATACAAAGCCTTGCAGGGTATCTTGATGCTCATGGGTTTCGATATGTGTTTACAGAGTTCTCTACTCCGGGCCGAATGAAAGACACCAACTTTGATCCTGTGCCCCACTTGCCCACAAAGTTACAGCGGCCATTTATTGATCTGGTACGAGATCTCACTCCCAATCTAGGGGATTGGGCGTTGCCAAAACTGAATCAAAACAAAGAGAGCGATGGATATCATCCAGATGCAGACCATCATTTGAGTTGGTGCCGTCAAGTTCTATTGCCTTATATCTTGCCATCCACATAGAATCGCTGTGGGCGATCGTGTTCGCCCAGTACTGGATCCAGTGGCAAGGGATCGTAATGACCGGGCCAGGCAAAGATACTCATCAAGGCAGAATCAAGATAGATATTTTCCTGCTCGCCTAGAAAGTTATTGGGATTGTAGTTTCGCACACACAACCAATACAACCGATAATCCAAGGCTGTGAGCATGCGGTAGATGTCGCCAAGATTGGGAGTTTCTATTGCTTCGTAGTATACCACAGGTCTGCGGCTTTTCAACAAATGCATGCAACCTTGCAGCACTTCATACTCGTGACCCTCTACGTCTATCTTGATCAGGTCTGGGGGTGCATGATTCACAGAGTCCAAGGTAATGCATGGTACTTGTACCCCAGAAGTGCTCATGGTCATGTGTCCAAAGTTGCCGTACACCGCAGGATCAAAATCAGCAATGTAGCCTGTGCCCAGAGTGTTTGACACTGCGGTCTGGTATGTTGTGACCTGCGCAAGGCCACTGGTGTTTTGTTGCAACAATGCAAAATTTTGTGGGTTGGGCTCAAAACTGATCACCTGCCGGGCTCGGCTGGCAAAGGCTGTGGTATGATATCCAATGTTAGCGCCCACATCGTACACTACACTATCTGGGGTGAGTATACTGAGTAAAAAATTCAACTCCAACTGCTGATATTCTCCATAACGTTGTAGGCTACTGCCAATCATTTCATCGTTCACAAAGTAAGAAAAATTGTTGTGATATCTTGTGCGAGTTTGTGCAATCATGAACAGACCTTTACGCCGTAGAGCTGTTCAAAGCGGTCAGCGTCTGCACGATCATTTACCATGGGTTCCCCACGTATGTTAAGACTGGTGTTTAACAGCATCGGGCAGTCTGTCATTACGTACCATTTTTCAAGCAGTTCTCGTATTCCTGATCCATCCTTTGGCACAGTCTGTACACGACTAGTGCCGTCAGCATGAACGATAGCAGGAAATAACTCAGGATGCCGGCAATGAGCGACTGACTGCATATACCTACTGTTACTGAAACCGCGAGGCATATCAAAATACTCGTCAACCAGTTCTTCCAGAATAACTGGCGCAAAGGGTCTGAACTGTTGTCTGCGTTTGATTTCATTTACTTTCTCCTTGATCTCGCTGCCTCTAGGGTCTGCAAGGAGGCTACGGTTTCCCAGTGCTCTGGGGCCGAACTCGGCTCGCCCGGAAGCCACTCCCACAATTTTCCTAGTAACCAGCTGATCCAAAATGTCATTAACAGGATAATCACCAGGTATATCATGCCCGAGATAAGCAGTAGTCCAGTTAATTCTACCTCCATGAGCCAAAGCGGCAGCACCAAGGCTGCTACCAGCGTCACCAGGGTTAGGCATGATCCATATATTGTCAAAGTAAGGTCCTATTCTACCATTGGCTGCACAGTTAAGGGCCACACCGCCCATGTACACCAGATTCCGGCTCCAATTTAATTTCTTTGCACGAAGCATTACGTTTAAGATCAGTTCTTCTGCTAGTTCCTGTGCACCAGCAGCCAGGTCAAAGTCTTTGATGTCACTTAGATATTTTTGTGAAAGACCTGTGTGTAAGTTTTCTTTGAACTTGATATCCCATTCATTGTCAATCAAATCAAAGCGTAGTTTGTTGGCAATATTCCTTTCGCCATACGCTGCCATGCCCATTAAGATGTATTCTTCGTCTAGTGGGCGTAGGCCAACGCGGCCAGTAACTGCACTGTAGAATAATCCAATTGAATGCGGATAACGTTGTTGCCAAAGGCGATGGTAAACAGCTCGACCTTTTGTGTCATATTCGGCTCCCCAGATTGTTATTGTTTCAAATTCACCCACAGCATCTATTACCACAACTGTGGCACGATCGAATGTGCTGGTCTGAAAACCCGCGGCAGCGTGACACAGGTGGTGATTGTATCCTTTTAACTTAGCGTCTCCCAACAGCTTGGGTTTTAGTTGTTGTTTTACAATCTGTCCAAGTGTTAATTTGTCCCACTCTATACCTTGACCTGCGTACCACTGACGCAATTGTTTGATCAGTGGACGCTCGTAGTAGGCCACTGTGCCTATGTCATAGCCGTAGAGTTCTGCCACTAGGTCAGGATGTATGTCAGCATCATTCTTTATCTTGCTATAGCGCTCGCTGTGTCCAGCAAATACAATGTTGCCGTCACTGTCAATTAAACTGACGGCCGCATCGTGAAAGCCAGCCGATAATCCCAGTGTGTGTTTCATTTGTAGATAAAGGGATCTCGTTTGCGTAGTTCTTTTAGCTTTTTACGATAGCGATATTCCAGTGTGATTCTTGCCCAGATTCGTTTAATCCAATTCATTTTAATACCCTTATTTGCTGTTCTGCGTAGTCCGCATCGCTCCATCTGTAGTTATATGTAGCTTCAGCAGACGATGTGCGTATTTTATACACATCCAACTTAGTGGATAGCTGGCGCCATATCTCCTGGTAATCTTGGGTGCCAAACGACCTGGCGAGATCAACTTGCCCGACCTGAGGATGGCCGATTGTGAGACTCTGGTCATTTGGATCAAATCCGTTTGCGACAAGCCAGGTACGGAATTCAGCCAGTTTGGTCTTTTGCCAGTCGTACGCACCTGGATCACGTGCCCATTCAATGTCAAAGTCGCCAGCGGCTTGAGTCTGTGTGCGTAATCCTGTAGTAACAAGCTCACCAATTCTGCTATCTCTTCCTTCGTCATTGAACACTTCCCAATGGTGTTTGCCCACTGCTTTGTTGACTCCCACATACACACCGCCCAAACTACGATTAATAGTATCGATACCAAAGAGATCATAATCTTCTTCCTCTAATGTAAAACGCGGAGCATTTAGCCAGCACATCAATTGGCTAGGGCGACGCCATTCTGGTGCTTGTTGATCTTTACGCATACTCAACACAAGACTTTCTATTTCATGACACAATAGATTCAATTGACGAATGTGCCAACGTGTGTAATCATCTGCGGCAGTGTAGTGCGGACTCATTGCTCCAGCATGTCCCTGCAGATCTTCAAAGTAACGATGCAATCGATTCATTTGATCGTGATTGACGTCCAGATCTTTTTGTATCACTGTGGCAGGGCTAAAGAAATCCTGTATGCGATAGTCCAGCGCAGAGCTGTTGACAGCGTTGATGCTGCGATTGACCTGTGTGCAAAGGTATTCTATGTCCCGGGCACTTTCTGTCCAGCCCAGCCAACAGTAGTTCTTTTCTAAATGCAGATCACGCTTGATGATATCATTTAATGCAGTCAGCCATTTACGGCTGAGACTGTTGTCCGCAACATCTATGTACACAGTTAGAACGTTGTCATGGTTGTCACGCAGGTCTATTTCAATCGAATCAAGCAATTTTCATCCACCATTCTAGTACTTCTGGACGTGCGCCCAGGATATCTGTCATTGTCACACTTTGTGTTCTTATTTGTTCTAGTTGTAACACACGAGCCTTGCCCTTGCGCAAGCCCGCTTGATACTGATCTGGCCACTGTTCAGCAAATGTGGGCCGAGTCTTTAATTGCAACAGTACATCACGCATGGCACCCTGACTGCGGCCTGCTAGTTCGTCAATCCACGGGTCCAGGATGTGTCTGGGCAAGGCCAGTGGACTCATTACAATGTCTGGCGAAAAACTAAAGATCACTTTGGCCAACATCTCCACGCCTAGTTTTTCTGCCAGTGCTGTCATATTATCTACTTCAAACATGCCGGGCAATGTCAGTGTAAAATCCAAACGCATTTGACGTCTGTTTGTGGCGTATTTTAATCCTTGTTCAAAGTTCACAAGAAAGGCGGGCCAAGATAAACCTGTGCGCACATACTCTCCCACTGCTCCTGTTCCGTCAAGGCTGGCGCAGATTTGCCAATCACGTATGTGCGCCAAAATATCACGGTAAAGATTGACCCCGCGATAGTCAACCCGGCTAAGATTAGTATTATATCTAGCATAAAGATTTCCTCCATCTCCCAATTCTACGATTCTTTGCATGTAGCGCCAATGCTGTTCATACATCAAGGGTTCGCCGCCAACCCAATAGACTTCTTCAACTTGATGTCGCTCCACAGCCGCACTGAATTCGGCTTCGATTTGTGTATCCTGAAACTGTGTGATGTGTTCACGTATGTCCTTTCGCATCCAATTATTTTTAGGATTTGAAAAATCAACCATGTTGTGAATTTTTTCTTCGGTCTCCCAGGCACTAGAAAGCATATCTCCGCAGGTTCTGCATCGGAAATTGCATAGGTTTGAAAACCTATAATCCCACGACACAGGTACCATAGTTGTTGAACCATCGGGCAACGTGTTATCGTAAACTTCGGCAATTTTGTGTTGGAATAAATGATCGAAGTAGGTCCTATAGACACTAGTGTTAAGGAGTTTATCATTGCATACCTCGCATTCTGGTAGTGTTTCTCCGGCCATCATTCTACGACGCACACTCTTCATGTGCTCTGAATTCCAGTGCTGTTCCAATGTCAGCGGAATATATCGGCCTGTGCCGCTGGCTGTGTCTATGTACTGCTCAAAGTTCTGTGCAGGCTCGCGGCTGGCACAACACATCCTGCGCTCTGTTTGTGGGCTTAGATATGTATGCACCCAAGGTGCTAGACACATGGTATCAGGCTTGTGCATTTCTTTGTAATTCAATCCATCGATATGTTTGCTCCAGTCCGTGTTCTAAGTTGTCTGGTGGCTCCCAGCCCAACACTGACTTGATCACTGTGTTGTCACTGGTGCGTCCCATTACGCCCAGCGGGCCATCTATGTTGCGTATTTCCATGGGCTTGTTTGCTATTTTGCAAATCAATTGCACTAGATCGTTGATTGCAATCATTCTAGCACTGCCTATGTTGATAGGCTCGTTGTGATCGCTGGCCATTAAACGATGTATGCCTTCTATGCATTCATCAATGTACATGAAACTGCGTGTTTGTGTGCCCGGACCCCACACATCCACTGTGCCTGTGCTTTCCAACACTTTGCGACACAGGGCCGCCGGTGCCTTTTCCCGGCCGCCTGCCCAGGCACTTTGGGGGCCAAATACATTGTGCAGTCTAGCAATGCGCACATCAATTCCGTAATTGCGTTCAAAGCTCTTGTAAAGACGTTCTGAAAACAATTTCTCCCAGCCATATTCACTGTCAGGATTGGCAGGATATGCGCTGTGTTCTGTCATCAAAGGATTTGCAGGATCTTCTTGATTGTGGTCGGGATAAATGCATGCACTGGAACTGTAAAAGATCTTGGGAATCTTTCTAAATGTCATTTCGTGCAGGATATTTAAATTAATGATTGCAGAGTTGTGCATGATATCTGCGTCATTGTCCCCCGAAAAGATAAACTGCGCACCGCCCATGTCCGCGGCCAATTGATACACTTCGTCTATGTCGCGTTTGAACAGTCGGGTCACACTTCGTTGATTGCGCAAATCCACTTGATGAAACTCATTGCATTCAGTGATACTGAACTCCGGGAACTTTAAATCCGCGCCAATGACATAATGGCCCTGTGCTCGTAGACTGCGCACAAGGTGTGAGCCGATAAATCCGCCTGCTCCGCATACCAATATTTTTTTCATCGAAATCTTTCCTTGTAATAAGCAGCAATGTGTTGATGTATTTCGGGATCCGTTATATGATAATATGGTCGATACTGTCTTGTTGTGGCATAATCCCACAAGCATAGATCACTGCGTGTGCTGTTGTATTCTGTAAAATATGGTCGTCCACCCATGCTTGGGTGTTCAAACCCGCCTTGGTCCCACACATAGTCCGCACCTGACTTATTTAAACAGTCAAGTGTGTGTTGTATTATACACTGATTTGTATATATTGCAAGACCTAGATCATGAAACTCAGCAAAGTATTCCTGTAGTATTCTCAATTGATTCTTGGAAAATGGCGTGGTTGTTGTGTTGGCCGTGTGCCAACTGAATGGAATAACCTGACCATTTTCGACCTTTTCACTTCTTGTGCTGGATGAAAACAACACAATGATGCGTTGGGCCCCGGCTGCAATGGCCCGATCCACTTGCTGTGCTATCAACAAGTTGCTGGCGCTGACCTGGCAGAGATTGGTAGTGACACCGATCTGATCCATCCAGCCTGTGCCATACGCAGGATCTGACACACCAAAGCTGTCACCGCACACGTAGATCATGACAGAAACTCCTGTATATCCTGTATGATTTCCTGGCGCACTAGATCAGTTACCAGTGTCAGATCCCAGAATCTTTCACGATTGTGCTGTAGTTTTTGTTGAGTAATCTGGTCCAAGTTCACTGGTGGCTGCTGAACAGCTGACTTTACTGTGGCAGTCACAGCGTCAAATCTGTCCTGATCCCGGGCAATTGTGTCATATGATTCGTCCCACAGGTTATCAAATGTTTCAAATCCTGTGTCCTGGAGATAACGCAGCGTGCCTTCGGATCCGTACACAATAAATGGGTGCTGAAAGGCCAAGGGTTTGAATATCTTTTCTGAAACTTCTGTGCGATAATTGGGACGCAATCGTACAAATGCATTGGGTTCAGGCTCACCAGGATTGGCAAAGTATGCGTCTGACCGCATCCAGGATTCCACTACCACACTAAATGCAGTGCGATCATACCAGGCCGGATTAAAATAGTCATACCAGTGTAGATCTCGATAGCTTTGTCTTGAGTCCGATTCTGCTAGATCGATCCCACGTTCAATATAGCTGTATAATGCACGGTGCAACAAGGGTGCCAACTGCTCAAGCACAAGATCTCTGTGCGGTCTTTGCTTGTTCATCATCATCAAAAAGTCACGATCCACACGGCGTTGCGGGCGATACTGGTCAAATCCAACTCGAGTATAACGCATGCAAGTGCTGTACCACATCCAGCGACCGTTGCGCAAGGTCAGGTGTGTGTGCGTGCTGGTGTTGCCACTGTGAACATCGCTGTCCAGCAAGTGATCCACAATGATCCGGGATCCATTTTGTTGCATGTCATGGTACCAGGGCCGGGCATCTGATTCAGCAGTTTGATACACAGTGAGCACCGCTGAATCAGCAGCCGCAGCCGCAGATCTCCAAGGCACAAGATCAAAGTGTTCTGACAGCACAGCCTGCATGTAAGGCGCTACACCAATGCTGGGTTCATCAGGATTGAAAATGATCTGTTGTTTTGCCATGATTATCCAGCAATAAATTTTTGCAGTGGTTGCACAATGGTCTGTTGTGCCATTTGATGTGTCAGCGCACGATCATAGAATCTGGCGCTGTTGTGCAGCAATTTTTCTTTTACTATGGGATTATCAAGTGACCCAGGGTCAAAGTCTCGTACTGCTTGCACAATGCAACGGATTCTTTGTTGCCAGTCTACAATGTCGTCATATGATTCGTCAAACAACTCAGGAAAGGTTTCAAAGCCCTGACTGCGCAGGTAGGCCAAGTTGCCCTGCGTGGAAGCCATTATAAATGGATGACGGCAAGCCGCAGGCTTGTAGCTTTTTTCAGTGAAAAAATGTCGATCATTGTTGGTAAGGCTGAATCCAGACACTGCCAATTCATCTATGTAGGTTTCCACAATCAGTGTAAACGCTGTGGCATCCAACCACTCAGGGTTCACATAGCGTTGATACGGGCCGCCCATGTTGGGTGTCCAGTCATTGGGCAAAAATACGTTGCGATGTCTATAACTGTAGAGATTTTCCTGCAACAAGTCGCCCAGTTGTTCGCACAAATAGTCACGTTCAGGGCGTATCTTTTCTATGGTCATCAAAAACTTGTGCTTGACAGCAGGCCGGGGTTGATACTCGTGCAGTCCAAAATACATCATTTCAGACTGATCCAAGATCCAATACCAAGCAGGCACTGCCACAACAGTTACACCAGGAATACTTTTTGCACTCTCGCCGCCAATCAAAATCAGGCCCTGGCCCGGATGTTGCAAGAATGCCAGGAATATCCAGTGCAATCTAAAATGCATGTAGTGTTCATTTTTGTTGTCAAATATCACACGATAACCCTGTGCCAAGTGAGACTCAATGTGCTCGTGATAAGGCCCGTACAAGTCATAATAAAACACAGTGTTGTCAGGGTAGGTCACAGCAGGATCAAAGTATTGAATGATTTCACTCAGCCCCAATCGTTCAGTCTGACTGGGTATCTGGCCCGGAGCCCACATGTACACCACATTATTCATAGTCAATCAATGCTGCCATTTCGGGACAGACTCGAGCAAAGTTGGTATTTCTTTTCTGGTCCAGGTCACGTATTTTCATGCGCAACATAAATCCATCTGTGCTTGCGCCGTTGTTCATAAAGTCCACAATCCTAGCAAACTCCCTGTGCCAACGCGGGGGTATAGGTGCGTTCAACAGGTGCTGAGTCAGTGCTAGTTTGGCCTGATCAGGCAGGGTAGCAACGGAAAAATACCAAGCGTCATGCATGACATTCCAGTACACAAATTCAAAGCTGTCAGTGTTGCGATCCAACCACACAGCCAACTGATCTATGTAGCGAATATTGAACACATTTACTGTGGCACAGATCTGTAAATGAATGCAGGGATATATTTCTTTAAGGTCCCGAAAACGATCCATGTTTTCACACACTTCTGTCCACCGAGCATTTGAACGCTGATATTCAAAACGATCGCCTAGATCATCTATACTAAAGGCTATTTCTACCTTGCGAAAATGACGCCAAATCTGCTCCCCGCGTTCAGGATATTGTGTACCATTTGTGTTGTAGTGTATTTCCACTTGATCAGCAATGCCACGATCCACAATGCCCTGCAACATATCAAAATGTTCGTCGATCATAAAGGGCTCGCCGCCGGTGAATTCTATATAACGTATGTCATTTAAATGACGGTCTATTTCGGTCCAGAATTGTGTGTTCTCTCTGGGCCAAGCACCGGCTCGTAGCATGGTATAAGCGTGTGATGTCTTTTGTTGTTCTCTGGGTAAATGTGCAATATCTTCTGCGGCAAATTGACTGCTTGACCACGATCCGCAGATACGACATTTAAGATTGCAGATGTTGCCCAATTTTAAATCCAAAAACATCAAGGGCTTGGCATCTGCTGTCCATTCACTTGAGATGCCCATGTGCTTGAGTCTGTCCAAGGTGTGCATGCGTTTGCTGGTGCGACCTGCACGTTCTTCAGACCAGCATTTTCTACAGGTCTGTGGTTGTTCTCCTGCTAGGAATTGCTGGCGTAGTTCAGTCATTGCTTTGCTGCTTTGTATGGCCCCAAAGTCTGCTGTTAACAAACTAAACTTGTGTCCTGCATCATCCAGCAGTTCATCATCGGCCAAGCAACAAGGACGCACTGTACCTATGGGCGAGGCTTCTAGGCTGACCCAGGGCAACACGCAAAATTTGTCATGTGGGATATTCATACTCGTGTGTGCGCAGGTTTGTACTGAATGATCGCGGCCAATTCGGGCACAGCGTCAATCAAGCGTTCGCCGCGACTCCAGTCAAGGTCGCTGGCCGTTTCCCAAAAGGTTGGCAGCAATTGTGTGCGGTCTTGTGCGGTCATGAACTTGATGGCAGCTTCAAATCCGCCGGTGGCACGTTGCAGCGTGTCCTGTGGGCGTAACCATTCAATGTGTGCTTCAAACTCTGATCGAAAACGTTGTTTGATATCATCGGGCAGCACGTCAATACGATACTCCAAAGGACTCTGCAGGATGTTTAAATTAAAATCCCCGGCGCGAATGAAATTTTGTTCCACCATGTAACGATGGAATTTTACAAAGTTCCATATGTTCATTATACTCAGGGTAGGAGATATCATAAAGTCAATGTGCGGGCACTGAGCTTTTAGGTCCCGGATGTTTTGTTCCACTTCGGCCCAGTCTGTGCCCGACCGTATGACCGCTGCTCGCTCGCCCATGTCATCCAGGCTTGCGGCCACGCACACATTGGAAAAGTGTTTCCACAGTTCCAGTACTGATTTCTTTTTGTAGCGTAATTCTGTTAGATTTGTATTGTATACCAAGCGCAAACTGGTATTGCCAGACTCAATGAGCTTTTCTAGGATGCGTGTGTGTTCTTCCATGATCAGTGGTTCGCCGCCGGCAAAATAGATCTGCTCCAGGTGCTGGATCTGCGGCTCCATTTGTTCCCATATATCCATTTCGGTGCGGCCTGCAAACTGCACTCTGGGGCGCAGGGGCCGGCCATTGTTGAGTCGGACATCATCATCGTACCAGCGTGAGCTAAAGATACTGCCACAACTGCGACATTTAAGGTTGCAGATGTTTGAAAACCGCACGTCCCAATAACGCAGTTTCATTTCAGGATGTGTGCCGTCGGGCAGGGTAGCATCTACTTCTGCTATGTGCTGTCCAAATTTTTTGTTTGAATTGTTACGCATACTGGAAAACCCTGAGTCTTCTTGTTCATAACAACGTGTGCATTGCTTTGATGGTTTGTCGGCCAGCATGTTGCGTCGAATTTCACGCATGGGTTCATCGTTCCACACTGTGGCCATTGACTGCTGTTTGAGATTGCCAACATGATGCGCATCTTCGCCCAGACAACAAGGATAAGCGCGACCGTCAGGCCAGGCATGCAAATGTATCCAAGGCAGCATGCAAAAATGGTCACTGTCTATCAGTCTCTCACGCTGTTGGTCCGTGAGTTTTTCTATGGGAATGTGTGCTGGTACACGATCTTTCCAATTGTATTTCATAATAAATTATACTCGTAGGTTATTTTGATTGGTCGATTTCTTTTCTATACTTTTCTTGTAATCGTTTAACTAGTGCAACAGATTTAGCATAGAATTCTTCTGCTGTGACATCGGGGATTTTTACCCCAGACAAGTTAAAAATTTCCGCGGATCCAACAACTCGTTGTGCATCATTCAACACAGACGCAATGGCTTGACGTTGTGCTGTGGGCATTGATCGATGTGCCACTGTGATGTTGAACACATAGGGTGCATCAATGCCCATTTCACGCAGAGTTTTGACAGCAGGTGCTTGTGGAAGCCTTGTGGGACAACTTGCGGCAAACACCTGCAGATTGGCATTTTTGGTCTTTAGTGCTTGGTAGGATTCGTAGCGATCAATTACCATGAACACGCCATTGTTGCCGGCCATGTTTACCAAGGCATCGTTGTTGCTTTTGAACACCACATATCTAACATCAAATCGATATTTTTCACCCAGGGCCAATGCTGTCAAATGTGTGGCATTGCCAATGCCCACACCGCCCACGGTCATTTCTTTTTGATCTGTAATGGCACCATTTGTGATCACTGTCCAGCAAGCATCGCCCAATGCATGCACAGGCACATAGTCTGACTCTGTGAGTTTGCCTGCGGCTACATTTTCCACAAAGGCCGGGGCAATGATGGCCAGGCTGTTTGCGTCCAGTGCTTGCAGTGCAATCATTTGATTGCCGCCCGGTCGGAACTCCAGCACAAAAGAATACGTGCTTTGTGCTTTGTTTGCTTGATCAATGATTTTAAACATAGCAGGAGTGGCCGAATGGCTAGGTGCATACGGAGAATAAATCTTCACTGTGTCTGCCAGTGCCGCAGTGTTTAACAGTAGTGCAAATATAACATTTAGTATTTTCATAATGAGTTGTACCATTCTTTTAATTCGGGAAATGCCAACACAAAGTCTTTTGATCTGCGTTGGTCATATTGACTATAAAATTGCTTAAAGTCATTGTGTAATCGGGGCATGTCAAATGCGTCTGAGTGCGGTGTTTTGACCACGTCCAAATAGTCAATCAGCCGTTGCGTGTGATTGATTTCGTGCTCTTGCAAATAACTTGAACCTTTGTAATCCACTAACCAATTGATTAGATAGCCTTGGAATATTTCGCGTAGGTAATTTGGTAGCACTAGCGGGCTTTGGAAACTGGGGAAGCGCAAGATATTTAATGTAAAATTAATGCGCTCTCGTCCGTAAGTGCGCTTCCATTCCACTAGTTCATTCAACAATCGGGGCAGTGTGGTCAAGCACAGGGCATTGATGGTGGCCATGACATGCACTGTGATTCCTGCGTCCAGCAGGGCCAGAACATTTTGACGCCACAGTGCATAGTCCAAGCCGTCCCGTATGTATTCTGCCTGTGTGCCCACTGCTTCCTGGCTGGTGTATATTTCCACGGGCATGCCTTCTGTTGAGTCTATCAGCCGGTAAACATCCGTCTGCGGACCCAGATTTGAGTTGATGGCAAGACGAGTCGAGCTACGGCCCCGATTGTCCCGGAACCAGTCAATGAGTCTCCAGGTGTGCTGGGACATGAGGGGCTCCCCACCGGTGATTCTAAGTTCCTGTAGAGTACGATGTAGATCCTGCTCCCACCAAGAGAAAAACGCATCAACATAAGGGTTGCTTTCAGTAATTTTGAACAGCTGACTACTGCTATGAGCATGAGTGAAGTGGTTGCGGCCGTCACTAACCAAACCTTGGTAGGGTCCGTTATGTCGTATGTCGTTAACCCATGTCGTACTGAAAGCTGGGTTGCAATAGCTGCAAGCAAACTGGCAAGTACGATCGAAAGCAATTTCCAAAGTACGGAGGTTGACGTCTGAATCTGCGGGTGTATTTCTAGCTTCATGCAAGGCCTCTATGGGGTATATTTTGCTCTTGTACACACGATCCGATACAGCGTCACGGCCCATGTCTTCGATTTTCCAGCAGTATTCACAACCTGGGGGTCGTTCTCCTGAGAGCATTTTACGACGATCTTCTTTCTTTTCGTCAGTGTTGTGCAACAGTCCAGGGTTGGCACGGACTTTATCAGCGTCCACCAAATGGGCCGGAGGGTGATGACACGATGTGGTCATGCCTGAACCCAACCAAATGGTAGCATTGTACCATTTTGCCGCACAAAAACTGGGAGAAATTTTATCTAAAACTTCTTTACGAAATTCCAAGTCTGTCATTTAAGTAGTGTTCTAAAGAGTGGGGTAATTGTTGCCGCTGTTCGCGATTGAATTCAACCAGTCGTTGCTGATTGTATTTACAGATGTCGCGACTGGCCTCCCATAAATTGGCAGCACCAACGTGCTGACTAATACCACGCACTGTGTCTATTATACGCTCAATTCGTGTGCGCGGACAATCTATTTGGTCGTAATGTTCATCAATGATGTGATTGAACGTACGAAATCCTGCGCGGCGCAGATCTTTTAGGTATCCAGGGTTGGCGGCCACAACAAATGGATGCCCCATTATGATAGGCTTCCATATCTTTTCTGTAAAGAATGTGTGCGGGTAATCAAATATGGTTTCTGTCACTATGGAGAACCATGTGTCTGTGTAGCAACGATGGTTCACAATGGCGTCGCCCCAGGTGTTGTTGAACAAATCATGCTTGACAAAGCCTGTGTTGCCAACTGTGCTTAAACGGGACTGAGCACGTTCAATTTCATACTGTTCAGGCAACAGGCGTATGGGTTCTTCCTGCGGCGGTTTCAGCACAGATGTAAAGCCCATTTCTACTGTGCTACCCAAGTTAGTCCACAGTGCATGAGTCAGTAGCCCTTGACTGCGCAGGCCATCTATTAACCATTTGCGATGTGGGCGCAGTCGACCATTTAAAAACAAAAACTCATAGGGGCGATGTGTTTTGTAATTCAGCGCACCCAATAATTGCTCTGCTCGATTTTCTGTGTATTCTACTATGTTAGAGAAATAGCAGTCTGTGCGGCAATAGGGCCACCCTGCTTCCATGTCTCCAGATGTCAACAAGCCAATGCGCCCATCCCGTACGTGCTCTGTAATGCGCAATCTTTGTAGTTGTAGCAATATGGTTTCACTTCCTTCTGCAGGATTTGAAAACACCACACGTCCTGGGTGCTCAGTGGCCCAGTCTGTGATGGCTTGCCAGTTTTCTTTTAATAGCACACGCCCTATGATGTATATGTTCTCAGGGTCTAGAGCAGGCATCTGCCAAAATGATCCATCGGCATGGGGTTTCAGCAAGTCCCATACTTCGGCCCACTCATCAACAATGATCTTATGTGTTCCTAGCATGGTACTCACATTGTGCCCACCAAGAGGCCATTTCAGGAAAAGTCTTTAGGAAGTCAGTGCCTCTACGACGATCGTGTTCTGAGAAGAATCTAAAGAAGTCTGCTTTTGCTCGGCTATGATCTTGCTTTTGTCCTGCTCGCATCCAAGCAATGTCTCTGTCCAGTCTGTGCAGTTCATAGTCCTTGAAACCATGAAATGGATCTTCTGGGGTTTCAATTTGTCGAACCATCCAAGTCCACAAGTACTCTAAACGTTGAGCATAACTTTCGGGCAGGATCTGCAGGCTCTGCCACGCAGGTTCACGCAGCACAGGCGTATCAAACCACACACGCTGATAGGTTTGGCTATGGGTCCGGCGCAGTTCTAAAATACCAGTAAAAAGATGTTCAAGACTGCACACTGACAAATTGTTCATGGTCACAATAAAGGTCAGGCTGTTGTAACTGGGCACTTCGGTTAGGAATTGATTTACTCTGCGCCACAACAGATCAAAATCCAGGCCATGTCTAATGTACTCAGCCTGCGCACCCCAGGCATCCAGGCTCACATACTGCATGAAATGTTCCAGGTTACCCTCCTGGCACAACTGTTTTACATAGCCCAAGTATTTTTGCCATGACTTTTCGTCCACTGAGAAGTTTGACGTTACATTTAGATGCAGGTCAGGCTTGGGGTGTTCTAGCACATAGTCAAACACTCTGTAGGTGTTGCGATCCAACAGTGGTTCCCCGCCGGTCATTCGAAAATGTCTGAGCTCAGGGTATAGTGTGGGCCACCACTGCCAAAATGCTTCAACATAGGGATTATGTTCCCTAGCGGGTATAACACGTCTAGACCCAGTAAAATGTTCAGGAGCATTGTGTGGTACGGCAGTAGGATAAGCGCCCAAACGATTAGCTTCATCTCCCCAGCTAGAGCTAAATTGGGGACTACAATAAGAGCACTTAAGGTTACAAGCGTTATTAAAATTAACCTCAACGTATGAAGGTATGACATCACTTTCTTCTCCGGTTGAATTACGAATCCGTTCAAAGTCCACAGCGGCCCAGGGTTCTCCTGATCTATAGTGGCGATCACTGAGTTTGCCTTCTGCTTCCATGTTCCAGCAGTAGGAGCATTCTGCGGGCTTTTGATTTTGCAACATGATCACACGCTGAGATTTCTTGTGCTCAGTGTTGTGCAGCGCACCTGGATCCAGGGCGATGACAGCAGGATCAATAGGGTGCAAGGGCGGGTGATAACATGAGTTGTTGAGTCCCGTGGGCAAGTGCAAACTTACTTGTTTCCATTTGGCCAAGCACAGAGCTGGACCCAGATCAGTTTTCATCTGTTCGGCTGTGTGCTGAAACTTACTTTTTTCCATATTTCAGTATCCATAGTTCAGCAAACTTTTTTTGTTCTTCTCGTGTGGGATGACGGTCAATTGTGGGCATGACAATACCAAAGTTGATGTCATGTGCCGGGGTGGTCAACCGATTGTATTTGGGAAACACATTGAAGTCCATCAGTTGAATGTTTTGACTAGCGCACCAGGCACGGAACATTTTTACCGCAACTTTTCCAGTAGAGTCTGCTCCTTCAAAGAAATCATTGTTTACAGTGATTTTGTGTAGTTGACTTAGGGTATCCAAATACTGTGAATTATTTTTATCAGTAATGAATTTTATTCCCGACTCTTCTTTGGCCCACACATCTTTATCTGCGGTGTTACCTAACAATGCATAACTGGGAAGTAGTTGTAGCATACTGTGATTGCTGTACAAACCAATGCGTCTTGGATGTGTCCAGCCCGCTACTACCATGCTGTCCGAATTGTGTTCTAGATAGTTCACTGCCAGTTCTGTGGTGCGAGCAATGCTAATTCCTGGTTCGGCTAGATTTACATAATCCAGTTCATAGTAGTCAGAAAGATAACGCCCAAAACTCCAGTGTGTGTTTTGAGCGTCTCGGAATGGGCTTGCAGTTCCTACACCATGGCAAAAGCTGTCACCGATGACCACAAGTCTGCTTACCATCCTTCATGAGCCCGGATAACATCTATTTCGCGAATCATGACGCCTTGGTTGCGCCAATTTGAACGATAGTGATATTTGAAGAAAGAACTTTGTTCGGATTCCAATATGGCCATGGGCAGGTCTAGTTGTGTGCCTAGTTCAGTGCCCAGTTGATTGCTCAGTATGCGCGGTTGGGTATCTCGAACCGTGAGCCACAACTGTTCCAAGGCCGCAAAGTCCTGCACTAGAGTGTAGTCCCAGTTTGTGAGCATGGTCATGTATGTGCCTTGTCGTGCGCCAGCAATGCACCACTCGCCATGTTCGACATCTGTGCCCACGTTGTGCCATATGGTTAGGTTGTCTAGGTTGCGTAGTACCTGTGTTTTGAATTCTTCCAGTGTGGGTCGGCGTCCGCGTTGCAAGCACATCTTTACACCTTCGCGAAAACCTGCACGCCAAGCATGGAAAGCAGATCCATTGGGATAGGTGTTTGAATAACAGTCGTTCATGGCCCAGTACAAGGGATCAAAGCAAAACTCCACTTGTGTTTCTGTACGCCCGTCTGTGTTTTCGTGTGTACGCATGTTGGCAACAAACTGTTTTGTCCACGAACTCAGGCCGCCATTGCCATACATCAATCCATTGACATGATTACGTGCTCTCCATCGGAACACAGCGTTCTCATATTCTTCATTAGGAAGAACAAGCGTTTGATTAAAAAACGATGGATCGGGTATGTTGTCGCCATCGATGAGAATAAATCTGGCTGTATCTGAGGCCTCGGCCGCTGCCTTGTGAGCAGCATCGCTGCCCTGTACGCCATCCACCCGTTTGGCCCAAGGCACCATGTTCTTAATTTTAACCCAAAATTCTTCTTTTTGTGGTTCATCATAACTTAGGTAAATGCAGTCTAGATCTGCTATGTCAATTTGTTTCATATGTTTGTTTGCTCCAACATTGGTGCGGTTCAGTTGCTGGCACCACAACAGCAACATTGTCAGGATGACAGGGTGTTCCAGTGTCACTGGGTACCAGTTTACTAGTGGTTCGCCAAATGCGTTCTACTAGTTGACCATCTCGCACTCGCACATGCATGGGTGATCGAGCAAATGTCGCTGCATCGATTTCAATGTATGTACCAGGAAGGTCTTCCATGCTGTAGAATAGTGGCACACCGTCTTGATGGTACAGCCGGTAAAACACCGGTTTGGGCGCGGGCATGGCATGTAGTATGCTCCAGAACTCATCTGTTTGCATGTCGTAGGTCTTTCGCACGATAATGAAAAGCACCCCATTGCGCAACTGAGTTCACACGCATGAGATAGTCTTTGTATTCCCATACCAATTCTTCTTGCCATTGTTCACGTTGTGTTCCGGCAATGTGACGCTTCATGTGTACAATCCTTGGGTAGTCAGCAAAAGGCATGGTACACAGTTCAGGTCCTATGATATTTGCGGCCATGGCATATACT
>JACCDL010967466.1_pt1 | contig 22381 bp, 14 predicted proteins | sample 7441931 | NCBI WGS metagenome assembly JACCDL01 (sample SAMN15323437, study PRJNA562643) | freshwater metagenome | isolation source: river surface water | place: USA:Blue River Watershed | collected 2017-08-16 | reverse complement strand
TACCAAGTGGTTCTCCATGTTTTTTGCAATAGGTTGCTCGCTTGTCTTCAGGTAGCCCAAATGCTGGTATAGTTGTACACTCTGGTTCAAGGCAACGCTTATTTACAATATCTATCATACCAAGTGGTTCTCCATGCTTTTTACAATAGGTTGGACGTTTGTCTTCAGGTAGACCAAATTTTGGTATAGTTGCACACTCTGGCTCAAGGCAACGCTTATTCTTAATATCTATCATACCAAGTGGTTCACCATGCTTTTTGCAATAGCTCGGCTTCTTATCGCCTAAATGGCCAAAACTGGCACGTTTGTCGCAATCCTTACAATTAATCATTATCCTTTATATTAATATATATAATTATCAATTTTGGTTAACTTACTCTACAACGTCCCATATCCAATTATATGATTTTTTAGCCTTCATTTCGGTCATAAAGTTCCAAATAGACTTGGAGCCATGAAAAGCCATATCGTTAGTAATATCGCTTCCAGCAATCATCATAGAGGTAAGACCCTTGCCTTTAGTCTGTGCTTTAAGAATTAGTTTAGCACACATTGGGTGAACTAATAATGGTTTCGAGCCTTTGAGATCTTCAGCAGAGAACGTGATCTTACCGCTCCGAACTGATTTCCGGAGTTTATCCTCGCTAATAGAAGCAGAAACTTTTACAATCTGGTATCCCAAGTAATCACGCATATTGAAAGATGTATATTGTATCCGATATACAAAAAAAAGATATAATTATTTAGATTATGCGGTTAGGTCGATTCCTTTTTCGATGATCGCAAAAGGATCGCTAAAGTTGCAGCCTCGGGCATACACTTTGCGCAAATTTGGTAGCTGATTAATTGGAAGTGAGTTGATTTGCGTTCCAGAGCAGTTCAAATATTGTAGACTCATCAGAGCTTTTAGACTGGTCATTGGAGTATTGACAACAGATAGTGATTCTATGTTGATTAGCTTGTCAGAAATATTTGATACATTAGTATTATTTGCAGATACGGTGATCGTGCTAATGAGAGTTTCTGGGATATCTGATACATTAGTATTATCAATTAATAGCGTTTCTAATCGATATAGTGTCCCAGAAAGCGTTTTGAGCGATGATCCAGTAGCATTGAGTTTGCGTAGCTTTGGTAGATCCGGTAGGGTCTCGATGGAACACCTCATACAGTATAATCCTTCAAGTGATTCATAGGATGGGACCATTGTAATATTAGTATCATATATCGCGAGAAATTTTAGATTTGGTAGATGTTCCGGTAGAGTAGTAATATTTGGACAATTTGAGCAATCTAAGAATATAGTTGATTGGTCAATCATCGGAGTATCGCATACGATACACATTTTAGTTAATAATTTTTTATTAAACGTTATAGTATATACAGACTCGATTAAAATCGTTTTAATTTAATTATGAGTTTTCAGCCATTGGATCCACAGATCAGTATTGATCCATTCGCAATAACCTCTCTTACGGGGCCTGATAACCACACTGGCATCTTTTTAGATGTTGATCAGGTAAATAGTTCTATTTTAGTCAAAACTAATGATACTAATGCTGCATACATTGATAAATTTCAAAATGTTGGTATCAATACTACAGCCCCTGGGGCACAGCTTGATGTGAACAGTGCCAGTGGTAGTTGCATTCAGGTAACCTATAATAATTCAGCTAACAAAGCTAACTTTGGAGTATCCTCTGATGGTAAGCTATCGTTCTCTACCAGTGGTGGAGAAGTGAACATTGATTCTGCAAGTGATTTTAATATCAAAAGCCATAATGGAACCACCACTGGGCTCAAACTAAATAATACGCTCGTGCTAGCATCTGCAGATCAACTCAATTACAGTATTGCTACTCCAGGTACGGTAGCAGCCTCTAAAGCGGTTGTAGTTGACTCAAATAAAGATATTAGTTCTTTTCGTAATCTTACTGCAACTAATCTAACTGGTACGCTACAGACTGCGGCTCAGCCAAATATTAGTTCTGTAAATGCTTTAGATATTTCTACCCACAATGGATCTACCGTAGGATTAGCATTAGGTGGAGTAATCGTTGCAGCAACTGCTGCTCAATTGAATTACACAAATGCTACCCAAGGTAGCGCCAGTGCATCCAAAGCCTTGATACTTGACTCTAACTTAGATATTTCTGGCATTAACAGTTTGAGTGCTACCTCGCTCACTGGTACTCTACAGACTGCGGCTCAGCCAAATATTACTTCAGTTGGAACTCTCGATGGATTAGATATTAGTGGATCTATAACTGGATTAACCGACTTGAGTATCAATACCACGACCACGGGTCGAACCCTCGTGGTCAACAGTGATGCCGGGAATTGCTTTCAATTGTGCTATGATACGCCAAGTGGAAGTGCTACCAATTACGTAGATATGCTTGTCTCCAGTGGTGGTAATCTATCTATTACTGCGAGTGGGGGTAATGTGGATATTAGTACTCACAATGGTTCTACTGGATTAAAGTTGGGCGGAACTCTCGTAGCGGCGAGTGCTGATCAAATTAATTATTTGGAGGGAACTACTCCAGGAACTGCTACCGATGGTAAGGCTCTTATTGTCAATTCTAGTCGAAATATTACTAATATTAACAGTTTGAGTGCTACCTCGCTCACTGGTACGCTACAGACTGCGGCTCAACCAAATATTAATTCGGTTAATGTATTGAATGTTGCTAACCATAATGGAACTATCGGTCTATCGTTGGGCGGAACTGTGGTTACCTCGACGGCGAGCGAGCTCAACTATGTGGACGTAACGCAAGGTAGCGCCAGTGCTTCTAAGGCTCTTGTATTGGATAGCTCAAGTGATATTTCTGGTATTAATAGTTTGAGTGCATCTTCGCTCACTGGTACTCTACAGACCGCATATCAACCAAATATTACAAGTGTGGATACCTTAGATATTACTTTGCACGATGGAGCTACAACTGGTCTATATCTTGATGGAGTTCTTCTCACAGCCACTGCTACACAATTGAATGATATTGTGTCTGGAGGTGGTACCATGTCTTCGGATGATTTGGTTATTTCTGATACAATTACTATTACTAATGCTAATGGAGTAGATAATGGTTTAATTCTTGGGTCTACTCTTGTGCTTTCTAGCGCAGCCGAACTAAATTATTTGAATGATGTAGTCCCGGGTAGTGGAGATGCTTCAAAAGCTTTGGTGCTTGACTCTAACTCAGATATTGCTGGAATTAACAGCTTGAGCGCCAGTGAACTCTCTGGTACTCTTCAGACTGCTGCTCAGCCTAATATTACCAGCGTAGGCACCCTTACTTCGATTACTACGAGTGGAAACTTTGTATCCGATGGCGTGACCATGACTGCTACGGATTTTGGCCATCTCTCTTCTATAACTGCAGGAACAGCTACTGCGAATAAGGCTCTTGTATTGGACTCGTCGTCGAATATTACCGGAGTTGGTACTATTTCAGCAGCTGCATTAACATTAGCAGCTCAGACATATACATACTTAGCAAGTACAACAAATGGAACTGGGGGTGCTCCTAATGTGGCATCAATCACAACATGCATTGCATATTCACCAACCTTGGATATGGCATTGGCGACAGCGCAAAGTACGTCAGGAGCAACAACATATTCTATTATGACGAATTCAACTGGGTTTTCAGCATACTCCGATTTTGATTCACGTGGATCAAGTAGTTCTTATGTATATAGTATTTTATGGCAGTCGGCGCAGTCTCGCTTTATTGTACATTATTCTACGTTCACTAATGATGCACTGGCTCGGACGTTATATTACATGACTTCCACAAATGGTATTAATTGGTCAGGTGATAGTATTAGCTGTGGTATATCAATTTTACGAGGTACTTCAATTAAGTACCATAGCGCATCCAACCAATATGTATTCTTTTCTGCTAATAAATTTTATTATTCTACTCTTGCCACAAACTCATGGTCATCGGTAACAATAGGTGGAAATATAACGAACACATTCCTTGCAATGGATACCACTCAAATTGCTGGAAACTATGTGTTCCAAAAGAATGGTGGATATAACGCAGTAATGTTTTGGAATGGGACCACATGGGCTGAGGCTGGAACAATTAATACTACAACATTTCCACAATATCGAGCATACTCACCAACAGAAGATCGACTGTATATGATGAATCTCTCAATTTTGACCAGTGCGACAAATACACTGGTGTGTAAATATATTGATAATTTTAGCACTTTAAGTTTTGCTAATTGGGCCGCAAATATTCAATCAGTATCATTTACTAATGTTAGTTCAACACAAAATGGTATGGTAGTTCAATATCATCCTAATTATGAAATAATTATTACTGGAACTAAAAGTGCATCGGTTGATCCAACTAATTTTAGTTCATCTATACGTCTGTTGCGTATTGTAAATAAACAATTGGTATTTGATCTTACTGATGGGCCTACTGAAAATGCTGGACGCATATATAGAGTTAATAACTTTCAATCTCAATCATTTGTAGGGTTTAATAATTCACTTATTGTTCCATCAACTGCAGTTGCTGCAAATATTCATTCGGTATACTCAACACCTACTGGAGCTAATGCTAATATCACATTCGGATCTACGACTATTTCCGAGGCTGAGATTGGGGCTTTGGATGCAGTCACTCCGGGTACTGTGGTTGCTTCTAAGGCTGTTGTGGTAGACTCAAACAAAGATATTAGCGCCTTCCGCAACCTTACAGCAACTAACCTAACTGGTACGCTTCAGACTGCGACTCAAACTAATATTACTAGTGTAGGTACTCTTACATCTCTCAATGTTGCGAGTGGTACTACAACAAATGTTATTTCTACAGCATTTACCTCTGGAAATAATACGGCACTTACTCTTCAAAACACTGGTACTACGAATGGTATTGCTAATGGTATGTTATTCACAGCCCCAAATTCTACGGGCACTCAAGTAAATTTAATTAAGTGGGATCCAGTTTTTACTACTAATACCGCTGGAAGTGAATCTTCTGGTTTTAGATTTATTTGTTTAAATAATGGTAGTACAGCTACTCCATTTCAAATACTTGGTGGTAGTGGTGGAGTACAAGCATCCGCATTTGTCACCGATACTGCAGCATTGACTTTGACAAGTAATACAGTGAACACTGCAAATCAATATACAGAAATGAAAATAAATACCAGTGCTGGTACCCAAGCCAGATATCGAGTTGTATTCATTGATGCAGGAACATCTAAAATTGAAGCATATGCGATGCGCAGCAATGCTGACTCATTGCTATATACGCTCAATGTTTCATCTACTGGTGGTATCATGACTGGTCTCAATAGTATTACCGCAACATCACTTACGGGCACGCTACAGACCGCGGCTCAGCCAAATATTACATCAATTGGAACCCTTACTTCGATTACTACTTCTGGTAGTCTAACGATGGGTGCAACTACTATTTCTGAAGCTGAGATCGGTGTACTGGATGGAGTCACTCCTGGCACAGTGACTGCATCTAAGGCCATTGTAGTAGACTCTAGCTCAGATATTACTGGTATCAATAGTCTAACGGCCACTGAGCTCACTGGTACTCTCCAGACTGCCGCTCAAGCTAATATTACTAGCGTTGGTACTCTTACTTCGATTACCACTTCTGGTAGTCTAACCATGGGTACAACTGTTATTTCTGAGGCTGAGATTGGTGTATTGGATTCGGTCACTCCAGGCACTGCCGATGCCTCCAAGGCTTTGGTACTTGATTCGAGCTCAGATATTACTGGTATCAATAGTCTAACGGCCACTGAGCTCACTGGTACTCTCCAGACTGCGGCGCAGGCTAATATTACCAGCGTAGGTACGCTTACCTCGATTACCACTTCTGGAGCTCTAACTATGGGTACAACTGTTATTTCTGAGGCTGAGATCGGGGTATTGGATTCAGTCACTCCAGGCACAGTATCTGCTTCTAAGGCTATTGTAGTAGACTCTAACAAAGATATCAGCTCTTTCCGCAATCTTACTGCAACCAACCTAACTGGTACGCTTCAAACCGCGGCTCAGGCTAATATTACGAGCGTGGGTACTCTTACCTCGATTACTACTTCTGGAGCTCTAACTATGGGTACGACTATTATTTCTGAGGCTGAGATTGGTGTATTGGATGGAGTCACCCCAGGTACTGCCGATGCTTCCAAGGCTTTAGTACTTGATTCCAGTTCAGATATTTCTGGTATTAATAGTTTGAGCGCGAGTGAACTTACGGGAACCATTCAAACTGCATCTCAGCCAAATATTACAAGTGTAGAAACTCTAAATATTAATAGCCACGATGGGGTCACTCAAGGATTATCATTGAATGATATTTTGATCACTGCTACGGCTACTGAACTAAACTATGTAGATGTGGTCCAAGGTGCCGCATCTGCGAGTAAAGCATTGGTACTTGATTCTAGTTTAGATATTTCTGGTATTAATAGTTTGAGTGCTAGTGAGCTCACTGGTACTCTCCAGACTGCGGCTCAGGCTAATATTACCAGCGTAGGTACTCTTACTTCGATTACTACTTCTGGTAGTTTAACTATGGGAACAACTACTATTTCTGAGGCTGAGATTGGTGTGTTGGATGGAGTCACTCCAGGTACAGCCACTGCTTCTAAGGCTATTGTAGTTGACTCTAACAAGGATATTAGCTCCTTCCGCAATCTTACTGCAACCAACCTAACTGGTACGCTCCAGACCGCTGCTCAGGCTAATATTACAAGTGTGGGTACTCTTACTTCGATTACTACTTCTGGCACTCTAACTATGGGTTCTACTGTTATTTCTGAGGCTGAGATCGGTGTATTGAATGCAGTCACTCCGGGTACTGCCAGTGCTTCAAAGGCTCTTGTACTTGACTCTAGCTCAGATATTTCCGGTATTAATAGCTTAGGCGCTTCGGTTCTTGCTATTGGTACTCCAGCTAATTCTGATCTTCCAGTTGAAATTGGGTTTACCTCGTACCAATTCACCGGTGAATATGCGTACAATAATGAAGCGAATGCTCATGGTATTGTCAATGCTGGAGATGGTCCAGTAGCTAATTATTCGCTACGCGCCGATGGACGTATCATGGCGGTCGGAGAGATCCAATTGACCTCTGATAGACGTATGAAGAAAAATATCACAAATATTGATATTAGTATGGCTAAATTATTTATATTAAATTCTCAACCAGTACGATTCAATTGGAAAAGTGGTGATAAAATTCCAGAACTTGGGTGGATTGCTCAAGATGTTCTTAAACTTGGCAATGGGTTAGAAGAGCTTGTTACGGTGGTCCCACAGCCAGGTCTTGAAGAAATTGTAGATGACGATGGATTTATTAATCCCGCAAATGCTAAATTTACATTAGCCACTGGTAAGGTTACTCCATTATTAACATTAGCTGCAAAAGATTTATATGAACAAAATAGTATTAAGGATAAGAAGATTGCAAGCCTCGAAGAACGATTGGCCGCACTCGAAGCAATTATTGCCAAACTAGCATAAAAAAAGAATAACTGAGCTATTCTAAAGCGATAGAATATGCGCTCGTTTTAGAATAACATTGTACGAATGAATCACCTCAATAGATCGTATGAATTACCTTAAGATACAAAAGTAAATGATAACTCAGGGAAGACCTATTGTTTTTTGTTTGGGTCTTTCTTCAAAATTTCTTTTGGAGCTAGCAGTAGCAGACACATTATTGATATTTTAAGAGTAAAAATATCAATTTTGGTAATTGTCTAGTTATTGCAAAAATTGATGTTTTTTATGCTTAATATCAGTCATACAAGATGTCAATCGAAGCTTTTGAGACCGTTGTGCAATCCGTGGAGTACCAGCAATATATCAATGCATTAGCTAATGGATTTGTGCCGGTGTATGGGTTTGCTGGAGCTACTGCTTGTCTTGGGGAATCCATTGGGATTATTTGCCCAAAAGAGCTAGAGGAGTTCAAATGCCGCGCATACTATGCCAGTCCTACCACAAATGTTCATAATTACATTATGGGCGCAAATCTGGTGTACGGGATAAAGATTAGCTTCAAAGATTATTTGGAACTAACTCTGGGAAATATTAATTCTCCAGATCTAACCACTAACATGATCTGTGTTGATTCTCTGCGTCAGATATGTGTGATGGCTGGTGTGAGTACATGCACGGAACCAAGTGTGCAATTTGTGTACGAGGAGGAGCGGTTCTTTGAATATTTCGGAAGTTCTGGGGCAGTGCAGTATGGATATCCAGAGCCAAACCTCCAAGACAAAGATTCGATTCATATCTTTGGAGAGTGTCAGAACTGTCCCCTTGGAGATCGAGCAGAGTTTGTGGGAAATGACTATCATTCTGGAGTAGATTTGGGTAGACGGATGGTTATGCAGAATGGTGTGGCTGTTGAAGGATATCTTCCTGGACTGGTCCATCCAATGTAGAGCAAAAAAAGTTGGCAGATTACAATGTGTATGCCCGTTTGCGTGAGTGTGTTTTGCATTTTTTTATGCTATTTTCGCACTCGAGTAAATCTTTTTCAATGACTGAGATAACATCTTTTATTTCGGTCGAGATAACTTTAATTCTATTCAGATAAATAGAATTGTAATTATTTTTGAATCCGTGCCAGCGATTGTATCGGCCTGATTCCAAGATAGATACGCAAGATTTCAGATAAGCAATCAAACTATTGATACGCATCAATTCATCGGAAATGTAATATTCATCTCCAATGCACACAATAGAATAGGTTTCATATAATTTTGTCAATTGAACGGTTAACTCATTCGCACGCTGAGTATATTGAGTAATATTCTGATGCACCCTGAGTTGCGAGATAGTTTCTTCAACAGAGATGATCAAAGATGAAATATTCATAGTTGTTGCTATATTATTCAAAAAAAGAATCAATTTTAGCAAAATCAATAGATCTATCCAAACCAATTATAACCACAGAAGATGCAGGTGATCACTAGCGTCTCACCCTCGTCTAGCGATCTCATCTGTACGCTACGAACGGTAGTTTCATTTTTTTTACATTTCTTACACCAGTACAACGAGCTGGCCTTGATAGATGTCTTTTGGTTGCGACGGGTGGTTAATTGTTCCACCAATTGTTTGTTGCGCGATGGAGACAGTTCTTCTGGGGTCATCTTTGATATATTAGCAATATCAATAGATCTATTGATAATCAGATTGATCAAATGATCATCCCCCACCTCAGAATTAATATCTAAATTTTTTGTAATTCGAGTAATCCTGGTACGGTAAAGGTGCTCAAACTGAATATTGAGCATAGATGGTAGCAGCATCTCATACTCAGCTATCTCAACTGCATGATCATAACACGATTTTTCGACACCAATAATTGACTCAGAGTACTCATTTATATCTTGATCAATCAAATGTTCATCTACCAGAGAGGCAATCAGCAACACATACGCACGTCTCAGCTGATTATACTCATCAGATTCGTACAATTCAATAGGCAAAACTAATTTATTAGTATAAGTAGCCATCGTGTTATATTTATATGTAGCTACATCAATTTTAATAATTGTCCTATACAACCTAGTTAGATATTCAACGGACGGATATATGCGAAGTGTTCGAACAATATTGGTACCGCAGCGCTCAAGCGATGAGCCTTATTCTCTGATGTTGGACCTATCTGAGAATAATAGTTTAGTTGACCAAATAAATCAGGAGTTGTACGATCCGGCGATCATTAAAAATAGTAGATTATTGGTAGCTCAGAAGAAGAAGGATATTCGAGAGGTACACAATTATATCAAAAAAAAAGAACTAACGAGTAGCTAATTGTAATTTGAGCTTAAGTAGTTCCACTTGGTGCGCCAAGTCCTGAATTTTCAAAGAACTATCCAATCGGAGTTGACTCATCTCAAGCGCTGTTTTCGATTCGAGTTGACTCATCTCAAGCGCGTGCTCAAGCGTGTTAATCTTACTCGCGGATTCGATTCTTTCGAGAGAATTCTCATTCTGCATCTTCATCTCTGTCATTTGCTTGATCAAACTATTGGTATCGCTGGGGTAGCACTTGATTATGTCAAAATATTTATCTTTAATATTTTGACGCTCAACCCCAGGTTGAACTATAATTAACTCATCGTGGGCCTTGGATCCATCATTGAACTCAAATGAGAGCTGATTTGATTTAAAATATTTACCCAAATCCGCTTCAGCCGATGAGAGTAGCTTGGTGGGAATAACCACGAACCACTCCATTAATATTTTGTCAGAATATTTTCCGTATCCAGTTCTCGCAACATGTTGCGAGTATCTGTTCATAATATCTTCAGAGCGCCCATACTTGAACACATGGGCGTTATCAAAATCTTTTTTTGGGTAGAGCTCCGTAGAAATATTCATCGAGTCTCTGAGGGATTTGACCTTCCCAATCGAGATGAGATATATTCCAGATAATTTGGTCAGACATTTCTTGTATGGCTTGAGCGTTTCAACCAAATCAAGTCTCTCGATATCTGAACCAAATTTATGCACATAAACCAGATTAATTACCCAGTCCCGGAGAACGTCTCTATTTTTATTTCCACTATCTGATACAAATATCATTCGAAGCAAACCGTTCAAAGTAAGATAAATCTTCTTTGGTTTATTAGAAGGCTCCATTTTTAAATTCATTATAGCTTCATTAAGATGGCCGTCTCCCGGACATTGCCATGAGGATTCCTCTTTACACTGGCAGCCTCCCTGCCAGTGTAAAGAAGTCTGTTTATTAATAGTATCTGCATCCAATATAATATAGTCTTGGCCATATTTATATGCTTCTTGTTGCAAAATTTTAGACAATCGCTCCATTCCCAAGAACTCGCTCATGTGGCTGGCTCTGAACAATATTTTATCTTTCGAGCGCTCTCCACGCACCTCGATTTCGTAAATATTTTCATCAGCATCGGTAAACTTTTCCTCATCGGTCATATCAATTATTGGATATTGTTGATTGATTAGATTCTGAATATCTTTTTTAGTCAAAATATCCGGAGCAGATTCTTCGGCTGACTTATCTTGAGATATTTCTTCAGTCAAATCTTTTTCTTTTTCCTGCTTGGCATTCCGCTTCGCATCCTTTTTTGCTTCATTTTCCAATATTTTTACAAATGCCTCAATCTTTGCCACATCCTCTGGTCGTACATATATGTTGTACGATTGGTGCGTAAACTTTCTATCCTTGGATAGCACTTGATTGACCACCTTGTCCGTCTTTTTGTTGGTAATCAAATAATCGAGATTATTATCGAGCACAAACTCTGGGAAGGTAGCTCTCGACTTTCCACTGATTTTCTTGTACAGTTTCACCAGTGGATTGACTTCTACATATTCCTCTTCGTCATATTCGACGGTAGAAAACTTGTTGAGAATGTACGCGATTGGGTTCATTTTTTGAGTGTTTTGGTATTCTACTTAGTTAGATTATCAATTTTACCAAACAGTACTTGATTTCGGACTCACTTAGGCTGCTCAGATAATTTTCAGACTACTCAACTGATCTACGATTTGAATATTATCGCACTGGGTATCTAAATATGCGATTTCTGACAAACAGTACTTGATTTTGGACTCACTTAGGCGTACTCAAATATTAGTAGCTCAGATAATTTTCAGACTACTCAACTGATCTGTGATTTGAATATTATCGCACTGAGTATCCAAAAATGCAATTTCTGACAAACAGTACTCAAATATACAAAAAAAAGAACTCTCAAGGCTTATTCAAGCTGAGTAGTTCCACTGGTTGCAATATTTTCAATTACGTAGCTATTTTCATTTGCTACTTCTACTTGATAGATATTTTGCTCAGTGATGGATGAGTCAATATGTTTGATTGGGATATACATATATTGATTATCAATGTAGAATCGCCCATGCATATTGTCTTGCGCACGCTCAATAAACGCACAAGATCCAACAATAATAATCTGAGTCAGTACTCCAATCTTTGCGTAGATTCTCTGCATCGATAATGCGACTAACTCATTAATCGCATTATATTTACCAGAGACCACCTTTGCAGTGGATTCAAACCCTAGAACAAAATCTTTCAAATCATTTTTTGGAAGAGCCTGCATCCATTCAGGGATAGTATTACAGAGTGTTGGTGAGTCTGGATTAATATGTTTGGTAAACTCTTGCAAGATTGACCAGCCAGGTGGCACAAACTCCACGTCGATAAAATTTCCCTGCTTTCCAACATAGTATCCCACCATGAAATAATCTATTTTGTTAATTATTTTCAGTTCACTGTTCACGCTAATTGTAATATTAACGGGCGTCAGTTTTTGAATAACTGGAGAGCATAACACATGTTTGTGGGGCTGTAAATCTTTTGCAGCTACCAATGACATATCATGACTTAATCTATATGATAATGGTTCTAACCCAGTCATATGAATAGTTTTGACCAAGAACAACTGATCCGAGATTGCAGTAATCGGAACACTATTCGCAATGTGATTAATTGTATAGGTATCTCCTTTGAATAATTGCTTTTGCTTGCTAATAATTGGCTTCCAATCGGATAGATGCGTTAGAACTAATTCATCCACAAACACATTCTGAATCTCCACATACCCAGCCTTAGTAAGAACCATAGCTCCTCGGGTAAAGTATCCTGAATTAATCATATTAGCGTTCATATCTATATTATTATCATATTAGTATCAATTTTGGTAATTGAAGTAAAAAAAATTACTTACTAAGCTTGAGCATAGCAAGCTCATGCTTGAGCAATAGTATCTCATTATCTGCAGTGAGCGCCATTATTTGCTTCTCCGCGTCAGATAACTTTTGAGTATACTCAGAGCGTTCAACCATTATTTGCTTCTCCGCATCAGATAACTTTTGAGTATACTCAGATTGAATCTCCAATATATTGACTTTAGATTTGAGTTCAACCGTTTCCAATCTATGCTCATACTCTGCACGTACCGCCACTAATTGTTTCGATATCTCGTTAATATTGCTTGGAAAATTGCTCACCATCTCTTTGTATTTCTCCTTTAATTGAGTTCGTTCTAGCCCAGGCTTCGCAATAATTAACTCCTTGTGGTCTTTTGATCCATCATTGTACTCGAACATCATTCCAGTAGATTTGAAATATTTGGCTAGATCGTTCTCAGCTTTTGGTAGAAATGTTTTGGGAATAGTTACGAACCAATCCAAAGATATCTTCCCATATTGTCCGTATCCAGCTCGAGTAGAGTGCTGGGCAAATCTACTCATTATGTCTTCAGCTCTACCAAACTTGTACACACAAGCCGTATCAAACGCTTTAGCTGGGTATATATCGGTAGAAATATTCATTGCTTCTCGGAGTTGTTTCACCTTTCCTATCTTGATACAGTATAGTCCTGGGGAGATGCCACAGGCATCCGGATACCTTCGGTATCTCTTATCATTTAGATTGGTTCTGAGACTAACTAAATCCATCGCCAGATCAATACGCTCATCGGATGACCCAAACTGATGCGTGAATACTAATTTGATCACCCAGTTGCGTAGCTGAATAATATTTTCATTAGCAGATTTAGAGCTGAAAATTACTTTTAGTAGCCCACCAAGCGTAAGATATGTTCGAGTCCACTCTGGTTTTTTAGTGGGTGGATCATCCGCTATAACAGTCGTTTTGCCGGTTATGCCGGTTATAACGGGGCACTGCCCCGTTATAGCGGCCGTATAAATTCCTTCAGGATATTGATACAATCTAATCCAATGAATATATTTTTCGTATCCACGACGCACATCACGTAGAGTATGTGAAAGATTTTCCATCCCGAGATATTCTCCAATATTACTTGCTTGAAACAATATTCCATTCTCATCTCGAGTACCTCGTACATCTATTTCTATAATATTATTGTTAATATCTCGAAACTTTTCTTCATCAGTTAGATCTATGATCTCTCCGTTGATTTTTCCATCAGATATTTCAACTGGTTTCGATTCTGGTTCAACTGGTTTCGATTCTGGTTCAACTGGTTTCGATTCTGGCTTCGATTCTGGCTTCGATTCTGGCTTCGATTCTGGCTTCGATTCTGGCTTCGATTCTGGCTTCGACTCCGCTTGCTCAGTTGGTTCAAGTATTTGTCCCAGAGCATTCATCTCGGTCTCATAATTTTCCTCGAGCAGTTTGATAAAGTTTTTTATTTTTTTGATTGATTCAGCTGAGACTAGCACGTGATGGCTCTTGTGGTGGAACTGATCTATATTTAGATCAATCACTCTATCATCATTGAATCGAGTGATAATGTACTCCAGATTATTATCCTTGATAAATGATTTGATATTAGTTTTGCTCTTTCCACGAACGCTCTTGTAGTTATCTATGATAGGTTTCATATCAATATATTGAGTCTCCCCAACACGCTTTGAGCGAAACTGCTTAGCTAGAAACTGAATTATATTCATTTTAGACGATTACTTATGTTTTTGGGGCGTGGATATCAATTTTGGTAAAAAAAGATCATCTACCGCTTATGCGACCATATCAGCTTTGATAGTATTATGGTGGAAATAGTTCTCGATTTTGATATCTGAGAACTCGTAGTCCTCCAGCTTTTGCTTTGGAGCGCAATTAATTTTAATATATGGAAATGGATATGGCTTTCGCTGGATCTGCTCAGATGCGGCCTCCATATGCGTTTCATAGATGTGCATATCAGCGATCGAGTGAATAATCTTGTATGGCTTCATCCCGACTCGATGCGCCATCAGCGTGAGAAATATTCCCAAAGAACAGATATTGAATCCTAATCCAAGAAAGGTATCGCAGCTTCTCTGGGTCATCATAAGCGATAAATACTTTTGATTATCGATCTCACAGACAGAGAACATGTACAACACATGGCACGGCGGTAGGACCATTTTGTCTAGATCTCCGACATTCCAAGCATTAATAATATGTCTACGGCTGTATGGGTCGTAGGTGAGTGATTCAATAACCTGAGCAACTTGATCGATTCCTTCTCCCTCATAATTATGTTTTCCTTGAATATATTGCGCTGTGGTGTGGCGCCACTGGAACCCATAGATCGGCCCAGTTTCTCCAACATTATAATGGTTGAGCCCAACTGAGTCTAAATATTCTCTGGATGTGTTTCCTTTCCAAATATTTACTCCCTTCCGCTCCAGAATTTTTGAGTCTGTGTGTCCACCCAAGAACCATTTTAGTTCTGCGAATACTCCTCTGACAAACATTTTTTTGGTTGTGATCAGTGGTAGCCTGAATGAGCTTTCTCCGGTTGTTGGATCAATCAACTCTTCCATTTTGTATTCAAACTGTTTTCCAAATAGTGCTCGAGTATCTACTCCGGTGCGATTGGGGCGTTTGAATCCATTATTAATAATTTCAGTCATGGTTGATAATAGTTTTGATTCTTCTGGGTTCACATCCTTTGTATAGTGATATACAGTTAACTGATCGTCAATATGCTCTACCATTGTTTTTTGGTATTCATTGGTATCACAATTGAAATATTTATCGCATGGCTCATCTGAGTTGATTTGCGAGATATAAATCTCAGAAATCAGGTTGAGTCGCATATATTGATTATAAATGCTTTCTCCTCCGATCACCCACCATTTTAGTTTTGCGTACTCTTTGGTATCTTGCAGAAATCTATCACACAATTTAATTGATTTGAAGGTCAATACCCCAGCAATTGGTTCGCTGGTGAGTACAATATTGATTCGATTTTTCAGTGGTTTATTTGGAAGAGACCCCCAGGTATTTCTGCCCATAATAACAATATTATTAGTGGTCATTCGCTGAAAGAATTTCAAATCTTCCTTATTGGTCTCCCATGGGATACTATTATTCATTCCGATTCCATTGGTGGAATTGCGAGCAACAATGATTGTGTACATGGTTTTCGATTGTTTTGGTATATTAATTATTGGTTTAGTCAATTTTATTTCATTAGCTCCTGCACTATTTCTAATAATTTGGCAACCGTTTGCTTTAACTCTGCGTTTTCTTGCATTAAGCGTCTCTGATTGATCGCAAGCATCGGAATAATATGCTCATAACTGACCGAAAATTTAACCCCTTTAGGACTGATCAGTCCATCTTCATCTATTTCCTCCTCCATTGCAGCATCGTGATTTAGGTTGACCAGATCATCGAATCCATGTCTCAATAGATCTTGAGCGATATATCCATAGGATAATGAGCTGTCTCCATTAATTAAATTGAAAGAAACTGGAGTAGTTTTTTCTATAAATTTGGTGCAATATTCTTCACTCAACTCTTGAATATTTGTCTTCACTCGACGATCAGACGTAACGTCGACACTCTGGGTACACAATATCCGTCCTTGAGCTCTAATACTGTAATTATAACTCGTAGTACCACCAGCAGTCATTACACCACGAGCACCACCACTAGTATTATACGCATATGCTCCAGTCATGACAAATGGTACGTATCCTATCTCCAAAGGCATAATCGAGTTAGATGTATTTCCCAAAATTAATTTATTGGATACAACTTGGTCAATCGTAGTGCTCCCACCAGACGAAACGATTGATAGATTTCCAGCAGCGGACACAGTCATATCTACATAATTAGCTTCCGAAGTATTTTTATCGTAAGATAGTCTCAAACAATTTCCGGTAGCTGAATTAATTTCTAATCGTTTTTGCGGGGTATTGGTATCAATCCCCACACTTCCATTTATAGAAAGCCCGCTGAGAGTACCCAGAGATGTAATATTTGGTTGAGACGCAGTCTGTAGTGTTCCGGCTAAAGTAGTTGCACTTAGTTGATTGAACCCAACTAAATCCAAATTAGAATCAGCCGCAAGCAGGGAATCAGCTACAACAGTACCAGTAGATACGTTTGCGAGTAGCGCTAATTGCTCACCACTAACGGTAAAATTTCCCACCGTGAGCTCGGTTAGTCCAATAATATTTCCACCATTGAGCACAAAATCCACATTAGTTGCAAGTGCAATTCTTCCAGTAGAACTATTTATTACATATTCTCCATCAATAATTTGGTGTGTGATAGAGAATGTTCCATTTGATAGTGATAATAGTCTTCCACTCGGATAATTAACTGAGATTGCATATATTGATGTATGAGTATCTCCGAGGCGAATACTACCAGACTCAATATACTCCAACATGCCTAGAGATGTAATATTAGGTTGAGCCGCAGTTTGGAGAGTTCCAGTAATTTCCGTAGCTGAAAATGATGCTAATCCGCTAATCCCTCCAGTTCCATTGAATCGCAAACTAGTATTATTATCCAGTACTAATCTTTTTGAGTCAGTTGTAATAACAAGATCTCCACTACTTGAGGCACTGATACTTACAAGATTTTCATTATATCCTATACTAATCGCATTTCCATCGGCAGAAGCGATATCAATATCGTACACTGGTTCAGCCACATTGATACCAATTTTTCCAGACGTTAGAACCGATGATAGTACCCCAACTGATCGAATATTTGGTTGATTATATGTTTGGAGTGTTCCAGTAATATTTGTAGCAGTGAGGGAGCCACTGGATATTCCATTGGTCACGGATAGACTTCCAAGCGTCCCAATAGTTGTAATATTGGGTTGAGATGCGGTTTGGAGCGTTCCAGTAATATCAGTCGCAGTGAGAGAACTACTGGATATTCCATTGGTTACGGATAGGCTTCCAAGGGTTCCAATTGTAGTAATATTAGGCTGAGAAGCCGTTTGAATTGTTCCAGATAGAGTAGTAGCACTGACTGTGGATACGGTCAATGTATTATTAACATTGAGATTGCTTAGGGTTCCAATCGATGTAATATTGGGCTGAGCTGCGGTTTGTAGCGTTCCAGTAATAGTTGTTGCGGTTAGAGAATCTCCAGTAATATCATTTACAACAGCTAATCGGGTGAGTGTGCCAACTGTAGTAATATTTAACTGATTTGAGGTTTGGAGTATTCCAGTAAGGCTTGTGGCGGCTACCGATGAACAGGATATTCCATTGGTTACGGACAAATTACTGAGGGTTCCAATAGCTGTAATATTGGGCTGAGATGGAGTTTGAATGGTTCCTGCGATAATATTTGAGACCAGCGAATCGCACGAAATTTCTTCAGACACTGTTAGATTTGATAATGTTCCAATAGTTGTAATATTGGGCTGAGATGCGGTCTGTAGCGTACCAGTAATATTAGTTGCGGTAATTGAATCCACTCCAGTAATATTTCCAGAGCTCAGTCGGAGAGAGGTTCCAGTCGATAATCTAAATGTTCCCACTGGGCTAACAATTAGATCTCCGGATGCATTTATAGTCAAATCTGCGTACTCGGTAATAGTTCTAGAGATACGCAAGCAGTCTCCAGAGCTATCAAATATTTCCATTTTTTTATTTGGCGATACCGTGCCCAACCCAATTGAATTCGAAACTAATAAATTAGTTAGAGTTCCAATCGCAGTAATATTGGTTTGAGAAGCCGTTTCGAGAGTTCCATTTAGATATGTAGCGCTGACTCGCAGTGCTCCAGATATTACTCCACTACCGCCAAGTACAAGAGAATGCCCACTCTGAACCATAATATTACCATCGGAATTCAATCGCAGATTTCCACTACTATCTATCGCAATATTAGAAGAGTTAGTTCCATTATTCAGTTTGAATACTGGATTGCTCACTGAATATACTTCAATATCTGTATCAGGATTAGTTGTACCAACTCCTAATCGTCCAGAAATTTTAAGCGTAGATAATGTTCCAATGGAGGTAATATTAGGCTGAGCTGCGGTCTGGAGAGTCCCACCAAGAGTAGTTGCTGATAGTAAATTAATGCCAGAAATAGACTTATCTGAGTCTACGATTAGAGCTTTGTTAGCTACAGTTAGACCCGGAGTTACGTGGAGATAATTCAATTCTGCGGCAGTGGAACTAACTAGAATGCCTCCCAAGGACAGCGCTGTAGTAATATTAATAGTAGCAAGCGATGTTATATTAGGCTGTGATCCCGTCTGTAATACTCCTGTGAGAGATGTTGCTGATAGTGAATTAATTCCAGAAATATTAGAGCTTGCATTGAGCACCAAAGCTTTATTGGCAGTAGCAGTACCCTTAGTTATTTTCAAATAATTTAGTTCATCTGCAGTTGTCAATACTTGAGTTCCATTCAAGTAGAGAGAATTGTTGTCCAATTTTACTGAGTTTCCGGTTAGATTTATATCATCTCCTGAAGCATTGATCGATAGTGATCCAGTGGATGAGACTGAAAATGTAGCACTTTCGCTATTTGGAGTATTAATTAATTCGAGACAATTGGACCCTGGAGTAGCTACAACTAATCTACTGGTTGAGGTAGTGGATCCAGCACCCACTAATACATTTTGATCGGAGTCTACTACAATAGCTGGAAGATTGCTCGTACTAATGGTAGCAGTACTGGTTCCGTTAATTTCATCAGATGTAAGAATAATAGATGAATCAGAGGTATTTATGGACGATCCATCACCTCCGCCACCACCTCCAATAATAATTGGTGGAGGGGGTACGAATGACGACATTTTGTTGCTATATTATGTTCAGAATAGTTTACACATATCAAGTGAGATAAAAAAGATTCAAAAATTGAAACAATCTCTTACAAATATAACAACTGATCGATCGAATAATGACCTCTACTAAGCAACAACTGGGACAATTTATGACCACCAACTATGAATATATTTTGCAAAATATGCGCATTCCAGCTGATGTCCAAACAATAGTAGAACCGTTTTGCGGTAAAGGAGATCTACTTAGATTTGTAGGAGCTGATAGTGTTGCAACACTTGAGTGCTATGATATTGACCCACAATCGGATATTGCGGTACAGAGAGATACTTTAGCCGATCCACCATCATATGATGGAAAATTTGTCCTAACTAATCCGCCATATCTTGCACGCAATAAGGCTACAGATAAACACTTATTCGATAGATATGATACAAATGATTTGTACAAATGTTTCATTATTAGTTTGATCAAAGATTGCCCGGATGGTGGGATTATGATTATTCCGCTAAACTTTATCTCATCTATCAGAACGAATGATATAGCCTTACGTAAGAGATTTCTCTACAAGTTTGATATTATTCAGATAAATATATTCGAGGAGCAAGTATTTGAAGATACATCGTACACTATCTGTGCGATCCAATTTACACAAAAAGGCGATACCCTGCCGTTTCGCGTGAGTATCTATCCATCGAATATTCAGTTTAGTACCAATCTTACTTTGAATAATAACTATATGATAGGTGGTCAGATATACAAATTGCCCATCACAGATACCTATACTATTACCAGACTTACTAAAAATAATAATGATCAGCCGTATACGAATATTTTGGCCAAATGTATTGACGATAACCAGGAGAACCAGATCGGTCTATCAATGGTCTCAGTTGATAATATTTATGTAGATACTACTACAAATCTATCAGCTCGAACGTATGCAACATTGGTTATAGATCCGCCAATTTCGCACGAGAAACAAGTAGAACTAGTAGATCGATTCAATAAATTTCTGTCTGAGGAGAGAAAAAAATATAACTCTTTATTCTTGTGCAACTATCGAGAAAGCAAAGATATTGCACGAAAGCGCATCAGTTTCAATTTAGTTTATTCAATTTGTAGATATATTTTGGATCAAATGGATTCAAAGTGATATAGCCAAAACTTTTGAAACTGAGCCATATCTCCAATGAACAAATATTTTTTTATTTCAGTTGGTATATCTGTAAATAGATTCAAATATTTATCCATGTGTTTGTGGCTAGTATCTCCATCCAAAATATTAATAAAGTATTTTTTGGTAGAGTTTAGAACAATAGTGCGCTGAGCTTTAATAAAATGATATACTTCTCGCAATGATCGAGTTTGGGCTCCACCTATATCACAAACAAATTTGAGATTATAATAGAGAGTACAATCATTTATTTTTTGTATTCCATCAAAATTTTCAGTATATTCAAATCCATTAATATGTTGCAATGGATTCCTAATATTAACAAATTTATTATCCAGCATATTAATACGTATTGGAGTTTTTGCTAATCTTTGATGCGATATCTGTTCAATTAATTGAATTTGGTATTTTTCACACTCATTCGACTTTCCAGTTGAATACCATTGTTGTAGCTTTCTCCAATTTTTAGTTTGATATTTAGAGCTGGGAATAAGTATCAATTTATTGATTAAATGCATTCTCACAATACTTTGAATACGAATCGCAGCAATTTGCTGATCATTATTAATCGAAAGATTCTCGAATGCCTCGGATATTGAATAAGACATCATTATATTTTATGATAAATTTTGTCAATTTTTGAATAGTTTAGGAGCTACCAAATAGCATTTCCTCAATTTTTTTGAGTCGTGCTTCTAAGTCCTCTACTTTGGTTTTGAGTTGTGTATTTTCATCTGAAAGTGATTTTACCTTTACATGAAGCAATGGAATGATATGACCAGTGGTTACGCCAAACTGAATACCCTGAGGACTAACAAATCCATCATCATCTGTATATTCGGCAAGCTCTGGATTTGAATTTACTGAAAATAGCTCTCCTAATCCAGATTTGACAATATCTTGCGCGATATATCCGAAATTAAATTTATCAGCCTCTGTCTTATATCTATATCTTTTTGGAGCAATACTGTTCACGAAATGATCTGCCGTAGCTTCATCAATAGTAGTAATATTAGATTTGACACGATAATCGGATATTACATCAATTTCACCACCGCTGCATATAACTCGACCAGTGCAATACATTGATACATTTGTTGGAGCAGTAGAACTGACCCCAACATTTGTACCATCCGATCTATACGCTCTATAAGTAAATGTATCAGGAGCCGTTGCAATATATTTATCAATATGTAGTGGATATCGTGGAGCATTGATACCGACACCAATATTCTGATCTGCAGTTAATGTTAAAATATTAGTGGTGCCGTAGAATCCAAAACTTGCATAATTTGTGCCAGACCCATCACTCTTATGCACATAAGCAATTTCAACTTGATTATTATTTGACGCAGCCTTTCCTAAAGTGATATATCTAAACGTATCAGCTGTCATAGTACTATCTAATGCAGTTATCAAACGACCAGCCACATTATCAGTAGATGTACCCACCATTATTTGGGCCGAGGTCAAATTATTTATTCCAATAATATTCTTACTTGAATCCAATACCATAGCTTTGGATGCTGCGGCAGTTCCAGCAGTAATTGATGTTAGATAACCCGATTGGGTAGCTCCAAGAGTATTTCCACCTAATACCAGTGATGCGGTTGTTACTGATGTAGATGCAACCAAATTACCCGTCATACTTAAAT
>JACCDL010557214.1_pt1 | contig 22383 bp, 24 predicted proteins | sample 7441931 | NCBI WGS metagenome assembly JACCDL01 (sample SAMN15323437, study PRJNA562643) | freshwater metagenome | isolation source: river surface water | place: USA:Blue River Watershed | collected 2017-08-16 | reverse complement strand
GCGGTTATCTGGCCTATTTACTGACGCTGAGGGACGAAAGCATAGGGAGCAAACAGGATTAGATACCCTGGTAGTCTATGCTGTCAAAGATGAGTGCTATTATTGGGAACTTTCTGATATACAGCTAACGCGTTAAGCACTCCGCCTGGGAAGTACGATCGCAAGATTGGAACCCAAAGGAATTGACGGGGGTCTACACAAGTGGTGGAGTATGTGGTTTAATGCGATAACACGCGCAAAACCTTACCAGTTCTTGAATATAGTTTAAGTCTATTTTTATTTTTAGACATATTAGTTTAAGTGTAATCTTAAGATAATAAAACTTTACAGGTGTTGCATGGCTGTCGTCAGCTCGTGCCGTGAGGTGTTTGGTTCAGTCCTTTAACGAGCGCAACTCTTATTTTATATTGGTAGTTCTTTTAAGTAATTTTAAGAAACAATTTTTAAAATACTGCTGGTGATAAACCAGAGGAAGGTGAGAATGACGTCAAGCCCTTATGGCCCTTATGAACTGGGCTACACACGTACTACAAAGATAATTACAAAAAGTTATACAATAAAGCAATTTAACGTCAATCTTTAAAAATTATCGTGTTCGGATTATAGGCTGAAATTCGCCTATATGAAGGTGGAATCACAAGTAATCGTAGATCAGCACGCTACGGTGAATTTGTACCTAGACCTTGTACACACCGCCCGTCACATGCCGGAAGTAAGTTTTATTTTAAATTTATTTTAAATCGTTTTATTTTTCAAATTTTCACGTAAGTGTTATTGAATAGATATTTTTATTTTTAAAAATCATTATAAAATTTGTAACTGGGATGAAGTCGTAACAAGGTAGTCGTACGGGAACGTGTGGCTGGAATAAAAAAATATATTTTATATTACTTTTTAATATACTTAACACAAATTATATACAACTTATGACATTTTTATCGATCTCTATTTTAAAAGTTATCACAGCAACAAAACCAGCAGCTCTGCTGATGTGGACTACTGTTACTTGTATGTATAGTACGGGTGAAGTTGCGACTTTGGTTGCAGAGTTACCTATAGAGCCATCTTATCATACAGAGTGGTTCGTTACATTGATATATCATGGATCAGTTATTACATTGTTAACTGTTGTCTCACCATGTTGTAGTCCAGTTATACCTTTGATAGCTAGTCCACTTTTCCCTCTGATTTGCGAAAGACTTTATTCCCTTTGGTCTTAAACTTATTTGGTGTTTTTAATTCTTCAAATTCTACGTAAATTATCCTAAAAAGCGACCTTTCTATTTAATAATAATAAATTCTTTAATTGGCGAATCTATAGGTATGCCTATTAGATCTGACATAAATGAGTCGTATGGGATGGGAACGTGTGGCTGGAATAAAAAAATATATTTTATATTACTTTTTAATATACTTAACACGAATTATCTACAACTTATGATATTTTTTGGACTCTCTCTTTTAAAAATTATCGTATCAACAAAACCAGCAGCTATGCTGATGTGGATTACTGTTAGTGGTATGTATAGTACGGGTGAAGTTGCGACTTTGGTTGCAGAGTTACCTAGTATGCATAATACGGGTGAATTTGCGACTTTGGCTGCAGAGTTACCTATAGAGCCATCTGATCGTACAGTGTGGTTCTGTAGCTTCATATATCATGGATACGTTCTTACATTGTTAACTGCTCTCTCACCATGTTGTAGTCCAGTTATACCTTTGATAGTTAGTCCACTTTTCCCTCTGATTTGCGAAAGACTTTATTCCCTTTGGTCTTAAACTTATTTGGTGTTTTTTAATTCTTCAAATTCTACGTAAATTATCCTAAAAAGCGACTCTTCTATTTAATAATAATAAATTCTTTAATTGGCGAATCTATAGGTATGCCTATTAGATCTGACATAAATATAACTAATATTATGCAACTTTTTCTAACATTATCACATCCAATGTCGAGTCTTATGTGGACAATGATGTGGAGTTTTTATACTATAGGTGAACTTTGCACTCAGTATTCAGGTTTACCTAATCATACTTCTTCTCCAGAAATAATTCATGGTGGAGTACTCGTTTTAGTAACATGTAAATATACATCTGTTTTTACAACAACTATGGCTAGTTCTTCGCTGCTACCATATATTCTTTTTAGTCCTCAAGTTTATATTTTAGCTAATTATGCCTTCTTAAAATTTTATTTTATTTAATAGTTATGCTCGCTTTAATTTTTTTAAATAATCCTCTCTCAAGTTGTATGTGGACAGTAATATGGAGTTTTTATACTACGGGTGAACTTTGTGCCCTGTATTCAGGTCTACCTAATTATTCAACTTCTCCGGAAATCATACATGGAGGAGCGTTCTATTTAATAACCACCAATTATTCGACTTATATCGATTGTATGCCTAATGGGTTAATTGCCACATATATACTTTTTCGACCTGAAGTATATATTTTAGTTAACTATCTTTTGCATAAAGGATGCCTTTCTTAAACCTTATGTTGACTTCTTCTTTTCTACTTATTGTAATAACTTTATTAAAAGTTTTATTAATTATTGTTCCCTTATTAATTTCTGTTGCTTATTTTACCTTAGTTGAACGAAAAATTTTAGGAGCCTTACAACGTCGTCGCGGTCCTAATGTTATAGGCGCTTATGGTCTTTTACAACCTTTATCTGATGGTTTAAAATTATTAATCAAAGAAACGATTATTCCAAGTAATGCCAATAAATTTATTTTTATAATTTCTCCTATTATTACTTTTTTTATTAGTTTAGTAGGTTGGGCTATAATTCCCTATGATAAAGTTTCAGTTTTAGCTGATATTAATATTGGAGTTTTATACTTATTAGCAATGTCATCGTTAGGTGTTTATGGAATTATTATGTCAGGTTGGTCAAGTAATTCTAAATATGCATTTTTAGGTGCGTTACGATCAGCGGCTCAAATGGTTTCGTATGAAGTTTCTATTGGTTTTATTATTGTTACTATTGTGGTATGCTGTGGTTCATTCAATTTACAATTAATTATTGAATCCCAAAAGTATAGTTGGTTTTTAGTTGCCTTTTTTCCGTTATTTTTAATGTTTTTTACTTCTGCTTTAGCTGAAACCAATCGTCATCCTTTTGATTTACCTGAAGCTGAAGCAGAACTTGTTTCTGGCTATAATGTCGAATATTCAGCAATGGGATTTGCATTATTTTCATTAGGAGAGTATTCAAATATGCTATTAATGAGTTCCTTAAATGTAATTTTATTTTTTGGCGGTTGGCAGATGCCGAATCTTATCACAAACACTTTTTTCTTTGTACCAGGCTCGTTTTGGTTTGGATTAAAAATTTGTATTTTTGTAATTTTATTTATTTGGATGCGTGCTGTCTTACCCCGATATCGCTATGATCAATTAATGAGTCTAGGCTGGAAAATTTTTTTACCTTTATCACTAGGATATTTTATTTTAACCGTTTGTATATTAATTTCTTTTAATATGTTACCTTATTAAAATATCTGTTTAAAAAGTTCTTGGAATAATAACAATAAAGTGTTAAGACTGCTTATAGTGTTGCAAACATGTATTACATTTTTTTATAAAAAGCTGTTCACCAGGCTTATAGTTTAATGGTTCGAACATACCGCTCATAACGGTAAAAATGTAGGTTCAAATCCTACTAAGCCTATCTTAAGTATCTGATCTTTGTAAAAGTAAAATTTTTAGTTAAATAAAAATTTACTTTTACAAAGATCAGATACTTTTTATAAAGGGGGTATACATAAGAGTTATTACGTAAACTTTCAAGGAGCTAAAACAATATTATTTATTGTTTAGCTCCTTGAAAGTTTTAATAACTAAAAGTTATGGAAAAAGTAGGATTCGAACCTACGTAGGAAATACCAATAGATTTACAATCTATCGCTTTTAACCACTCAGCCATTTTTCCAAAGATAAAATTAAGATTAGAAAGGGAATTGAACCCTTTTTCTAAGATTTGCAATCTTATACATTACCGGTATGTTATCTAATCAAACGGATAAAAATTTGTTGAAGTTTTTCGTAAATCTTGGGAACATTGTGCCATAATTGTAGAATTTTTTGTAAATAAATTCGATCTATAAAAATCTTCGATTGATGACTTTAATGGATAAAACTGTAAAATATTTTTTAAGTCTAAATGCGTTGAGTTTAATAAATTTATTTTAGTAAATTTATTTTTTAAAGTTTTAAATTTATCAGGATGTTCAACAAGTTCATGTAAAAATTCCATAGCCTGATCAAACGAATTATTTTTAAAAGAAAGTTTTTCTGAATAGATCGCTTTAATGATTTTTTTAAAATCACGAGCATCCCCAATACCATTTAAAGACTTTAAGGTTTTTTGAGGTCGTTGTTCTAAATTTACGTAAGTACTTTCTGTTTCAAACGATGTTAATAATGGAATTAACATATTACTTTTTTTAGCTAAAGTAGAACCATGACTATTAAACCAAATAATTTTTTTAGTTAAAGGTAATAAAGTTTTTCGACTAGAAAGAGTATCATCTAAATTAATTGCTAAACAAATGTCCGTATTAATTAAATCGCTAGTCGACACTACATTTAACTTAAAAAAAGAACTCATTTCACTATTTACAAATTTTTTAACATCGAAGAGAATAACACTTGGAATAAAATTTTTTAGTAAAGCAGATAAATTAAATGTTCCATTAAAGCGGGAATTTAACGTATTTCCTAAAATAATTACGGGAGATTTTAATTTTACTAATAAGGAAGAATGTTTTGTTTTTCCTTCAATTAGTTTTAAAATGTTATTGATATTTAAATTAATAAATTTTAAGGGAAAACTAGAAGAAAAACTAGTACCAAAAGTAAAAATTTCTAAAGTCTCATTAAGACGTTTACTACGTAATTTAGCATTTAAAATAGCACTTTCTAATCGAACATTTGTTGAAATTAAAAAACAATATTTTGTTGCTTGTTTTAAATCCGTAAATTTATTTGTAGTCCAGTTGACAAAAGAATTTTGTCCGCTAACGTTTGAAGCCTGAGTTAATTTAACCGTAATATTTGAAAATGTATTTTGCAAATAACCTAATAACGTTAAAGATTCAACATCTAGCTCTTCATTTATTAAAAATAAGATTTTTGGAGTTTTTTTAACAAATAATAAATTATCTAATTCTTTTAAAATAGTTGGCCAATTACTCGTTTCGAAAAACGCTGACTTTGCAGATTGTTTAAATAACTTTTGTAATCGTTGATTTTTAATAGCATCATACGAAAAACGTGCTTTATCTGAAATAATATTATCATTAATTTCGATATTATTTTTAGGTAATACACGCATAATTTCTGTTTCTTTAAAATTTACATAAATATTACTTCCACTACTATCAGTAACATCAATGGTTTCAGTAATTTTTAATTCCCACGGACGCGCTTTAAACGTATAGGGTTTCGAAGTTAATGCTCCAACCGGACATAAATCAATTACATTTCCCGAAATTTCCGAAGCAAATGTTTTGATCGTATAACTTCCAATTTCCGTCGAAGTCCCACGATTTAAAGTTCCTAAATAATCAACCCCAGCAATTTCAGTACCAAAACGTACACAACGTGTACAATGAATACAACGCGTCATTATTGTTTTAATAAGAGGACCACAATTTTTATCTTCTACACCACGTTTATTAAAAAAAAAACGACTAGAATCATTACCGAACATTTTCGTTTGATCTTGTAGATCACATTCTCCTCCTTGATCGCAAATTGGACAATCTAATGGATGGTTTAATAATAAAGTTTCAATAACATTTTCACGAGCTTTTTTTACTAATGGAGTATCCACATAAATAGCCATATTATTTTCAACAGGCCGTGTACAAGAAGAAATAGGTTTGGGATTATTTTCCACTTCAACCAGGCACATGCGACAATTTCCAGCTACAGATAAAGTTTCATGATAACAAAAACGGGGAATCGTAATACCCACATATTTACATGCTTCTAAAATAGAAATATTTTTTTTTACTAAAAAATTAACATTATTAATTTTTATTTCAATCATAAAACCTATATCTAGATTTTTGTAATATTAAATAAAACGCGCAACTCAGATTCAACAAAATAAAAATAATTAATATTTAATTCGCATTAATTCTTTTTCAATTAAGCCAATTAATGGAATTAAAATTAAAAAAAAAATAAAATAAAAGGCAGTAGCCAGTTGACCTACTTCTAAAAATGGAGTTTCAACTGGTTGTTGCCCAATCCAGCCTAAAATTAAAAAATCGGCAACTAAAAACCAATAGAAGGTTGCGTATAATGGACGAAATTTACTACTTCGAATTTCCGAAGTATTAATAATGGGCAATAGTAATAAAATTAAAATAGCCGCAATCATAGCAACAACCCCACCTAATTTATCCGGAATCGAGCGTAAAATTGCATAAAATGGTAAAAAATACCATTCTGGAACAATATGCGCCGGTGTTACCAATGGATTTGCTGGAATATAATTATCCGAATGACCTAACACATTAGGGAAAAAAAAGACAAAGAACGAAAAAAAACCAATAAAAAGAAAAAAGGCTAATAAATCTTTTACATAAAAATATGGATAAAAAGAAATCGTATCAACATTTTTATTGATTCCTAATGGATTGTTTGAACCTGCAGTATGTAGTAAACTTAAATGTACAATTACTAACCCGGCAATTACAAATGGCAATAAATAATGTAGACTAAAAAAACGATTTAAAGTTGCATTATCAACTGAGAAGCCCCCCCAAAGCCATTCAACTACAGCTCCCCCAACAAAGGGAATGGCAGAAAATAAATTAGTAATAACGGTAGCCCCCCAAAAACTCATTTGTCCCCATGGCAAAACATACCCCATAAATCCAGTAGCCATCATAGCTAAAAAGATGATAACCCCGCTATTCCATAATGAACCACGCGGTGCCATATAAGATCCAAAATACAATCCACGAAAGATATGTGAATAGGTAATAAAAAAAAACATCGATGCTCCATTAGCATGTAAGTAACGAATTAACCAACCGTTATTTACATCCCGCATAATATGTTCAACACTACTAAATGCATAATCGACATGACTAGAATAATGCATGGCTAAGAAAATTCCTGTAAGAATTTGAATAACTAGACAAATTCCTGCGGTCGAACCAAAACTCCACATGTAATTTAAATTAATAGGAGTAGGATAGTTAATTATATGTGAATCAATAAATGATAATATACTATGTTTATTCCAACGATTTAATGACATAAATTTTAATTTAATATTAAGTTATCTAATTTTGAAGAAATCCATTTAATAAAAGTATTAATTGAGACTCCTCGTACTACGATAGGCATAAATCCATGATTTACACCGCAAATTTCACTACATTGACCATAAAAATACCCTTCACGTTTAATAAATAATGAAGCTTGACTTAAACGTCCCGGACAAGCATCAAGTTTTATCCCAAAAGATGGAACAGCCCAGCAATGTAAAACATCCGCTGCAGTAATTAAAAGACGAATATGAGTATTGATTGGTAATAATACTCGATTATCTACTTCTAAAAGCCGAAATGCTCCAATACTTAAATCATCAGTACTTACTAAATATGAATCAAAGTTTAAACTTTCTCCACCTTCTAAAGAAACATAATCAGAATATTCATAACTCCAATACCATTGATGTCCGACAATTTTTAATGTCAAAGTCGGATCAATTAATTCATCTAAAGAATATAATAAACCAAAAGATGGAACCGCGATTACCATTAAAATTAATGCTGGAATAATAGTCCATACAATTTCTAAAACGGTTGAATGCGTAAATTTGACTGACACCGGATGAATTGTCGCATTAAAATTACTAATAACTTGATATAACATCCATACAGTAAAAACTCCAATTGTTATTAAAAATATCATAATATAATTATGAAAATGAATTAAACCTTCCATTGAAGGTGTAGCTGGATCTTGTAAACCCAGTTGCCATCGTTCTGCTACATCACAAAAAGCGATAAACTTAGAATTTAAAATAATTTCATGTAGTTCAAAAAAAATTTTATCGAACATAAAACGTAGTATTTATTTAAGACGGTTTAATTTTATTATTATATTGCCTGTAAACAGTAAAATAGTAATAAAACTTGCTCACTATTGGACTCGAACCAACACCCTAAAGAGGAACAAATTTTAAGTCTGTCGCGTCTACCAATTCCGCCAAGTAAGCTTATTAAGAAGGGCGAATAATGGGATTTGAACCCATAACCTTCAAAGTCACAATTTGATACTCTACCGTTAAGCTATATTCGCCAGATTATAATAGATTTTATTCAAGACAAATTAAAACAATACATAAAAATAATATGAGATTTAAAGAAACAAAAGAAGACCACAATAAAGCCATATAAATAATAACAATAATAAAAAAAACAAATAAAAATAAATAATGATAAATATATCCACTTTGTAAATTATTTAATGTATTTATAACGGAAATAATGGTCGACACAATACCTGATGGACCAAATTTTTCAATAATTCCACGATCTAAATTTTTATATGAAAAATGATAACTAATATTTAGAGAAGATTGCCCTATTATTTCATTATATAATCGATCAAAATACCATTTTCGATTTAAAAAATTATAAAAACGTTTAAAATTTGGGGTTTTTTTTATTGTGTAAAAATAATCTAAGCCAAATGAATATAAAAAATAGGCAAACGAAGCTCCAAAAATACTAATTAATAAAGGTAATAATTTATGAAATAGATCAATAAATTCAATATCAGATAAAGTATAATTTTGAGGTAAAACGAAAATCGACATACCCCAAAAATCTGTACCGAAGCCAATAAAGAGATCCCGAGTTAAAAATCCAATTGAAATACTCAATAAAGATAAAATAAATAAAGGAAACGTCATACGCCATGAACCTTCATGTGCATTTAAAATAATTACTTTATGACCATTAGGTTCTGCTAAAAAAACTAGAAATAATAGTCGTATAGAATAAAAGGCAGTAAAAAACGCTGCAAATGTTCCTAAATAATATGAAAAATGACCCCAAATTGTATATTTAGCATAAGCAACTTCTAAAATAGTATCTTTTGAATAAAAACCAGTTAAAAATGGAAAACCCATTAAAGCTAACGAACCGATTAACATAATACTATAAGTAAATGGTAATAAATTACGTAAACCACCCATTTTACGCATATCTTGTTCATCCGCTACTGCATGAATTACCGAGCCGGCACCTAAAAATAATAAAGCTTTAAAAAACGCATGATTCGATAAATGAAAGACACCAACTTCATAACTAGATAAACCACAAGCAAAAACCATGTATCCTAATTGACTACAAGTAGAATACGCAATGACTCGTTTCATATCATTTTGAAATAAACCCGTCGTAGAGGCAAAAAATGCTGTAGCCGAGCCAATAAACATTATAAAATTTAAAGCAAATTGTGAATATTCAAAAAAATGTGAACAACGGGCTAATAAAAAAACTCCAGCTGTTACCATGGTTGCAGCATGAATTAAGGCAGAAACAGGAGTCGGACCTTCCATAGCATCAGGCAACCAAGTATGTAAACCTAATTGAGCAGATTTCCCCATCGCTCCAAAAAAGAGCAACATACAAATCATATCTAAAGCTGGAAATTGAGTTCCGCCAATTAAAATTTTATATTCTAACATTAACGGGGTTAAACTAAAAACGGTATCATAATCTAAACTATTAAAAACAAAATAAATTGCAAAAATCGCTAATAATAATGCAAAATCTCCAATACGATTAATTAACATAGCTTTAATTGCAGCTTTATTTGCTTGAATACGTGTAAACCAAAAATTAATAAGTAAATAAGACGATAAACCAACACCTTCCCAACCAACAAACATTTGTAAAAAGTTATTTGCTGTAATCAGAATTAACATAAAAAAAGTAAATAATGATAAATACGACATAAATCTTGGCAAATGTGGATCATATTCCATATATTCAGTTGAATATAAATGAACTAATGTTGAAATAAAAGTTACAACAATTAACATAATTGATGTTAAACTATCAAAACAAAAACTCCAAGTAATATTTAACGAATCTACAATAATCCAATTACCCATCGTTAATTTATATACAACACCGGTTGAAACAACTTCATATAATAATCCTAACGATAATAATAACGAAAGAAAAACACTTCCTGTCGTAATATAACAAGTTCCTGTACTTAGAAAACGGCCAAATAGACTTCCACTAAAAAAACCTAATAATGGTAATAAAATAATTAACAATAACATTTAAATTTTAAAACAAGTTTAAAAGGATAAGGTGGGATTTGAACCCACGATATTTTATCAATATTTTAGTTTTCAAGACTAACGCTTTAAACCACTCAGCCACTTATCCAAAAATATGGTAAATTTTTTACTAAATTACGTTTATTTTTTATTTTAGCATTACTAATTAAAAAATTCACATTAAATTTTAAATTACGTAGATTTAACGAATTGATAGTACGACAAAAAAAATCTTCCACTTCAATAAACGAAGTACCGGGAATAATACTATTAAAAACAAAATCCGAAGTTATTTTTTTATTCAATAACGTATTTTTATCAACAAAGAATAAAAATCCATCTAATTTTAATTTTGTCCAATTCTCTATAAATAAAGCGTTAAAAAAATGATTTTTTTCGGTTAATGTGGAAAATAAAAATTTTAATGAATAATTATTCTCGCTATTTTTCGCAAACTGTAATAAGGTTTTTTTATTCTTATTACAATTAACATAGGGGAGAACCCCTAATAAAATATAAAGTAATAAATAAGATTTTATTTGACTAATCGAATTATTTTGATCCAGAGTTGATAATTCAGCAGAAGCTAAAAAATCTTTAAAATTTACTTCACATACAATTTTTTTTACTGTCGGAGTCTGATATAGCGTTTTTAAATTATATTTGTTAATTAAATCACAAGTTGATAAATAGTGATTAACTTTTTGATTCATATTATAATGAGAAGAATTTAACATAAAGATTTATTAATTAATATAAAGTTACAATGGATGAATTACACACCGCTAAATGAATATATTCAGAAAAAAATGATGGATATATTCCCATAAATAGTACTAATAACATTAATGGAAATAAAATTAAAAATTCATTATATTTTATATCATTAAATAACGTGACAAAGGTAACTTTTAAATTTCCAAAAATAATACGATTATATAACCATAAAGAATAAGCTCCACATAAAATAACTCCTAAAGCACCAATTATACAACTTAAAATATTGGTTTTATAAATTCCAGCTAATAATAAAAATTCTCCCACAAAACTACTTGTACCTGGTAAGGCTATGTTTGCCATTGTAAAAAATAAAAAAAAAATAGCATAAATGGGCATTAAATGCACTAATCCACCATAATAATATAATAAACGGGAATGATAACGATCATATAAAATACCAACTAAAAAAAACATAGCACCAGAAACAAAGCCATGACTAATACTTTGTAAAATCGAGCCTTCTAAGCCTATAATATTAAAACTAAAAATGCCTAATGTTACTAAATTCATATGTGCAACCGAAGAATACGCAATAATTCGTTTTAAGTCTGTTTGACGAATTGCACTTAAGGAAGCGTAAATAACCCCTAAAACCGATAATAAATAAATTAATGGAGAAAAATATAAGGAAGCTTCCGGAAATAAACTTAAACTAAAACGTAAAAACCCATAAACACCTAATTTTAGTAAAATACCCGCTAGTAATACGGATCCTACTGTTGGTGCTTCAACATGGGCTTCTGGTAACCAAATATGAAAAGGAAACATTGGAATTTTTGAAGCAAACGAAAGAAAAAATGAAAGCCAAAGCCAGCATTGTTCTTCAAAAGTAAACGACCAAGCTAATAAATATTCAAGATTTAAAGTTCCAGCAATAGAATAAATATACAATAAACCAATTAACATTAAAAGTGAGCCGAAAAGTGTATAGAAAAATAATAAATAAACAGCCCGAATTTTTCGTTCCCGTGAACCCCAAATACCTATTAAAATAAACATAGGTATTAAAATCGCTTCAAAAAAAACATAAAATAAGAAAAGATCTAAAACGGAAAACACTAATAATAATAACAGTTCCATTAATAGTAAATTTAATGTAAATTCTTTAAAACGAATATCATTCCATATAAATAAAATACATAAAAAAATTAATAAACTCGTTAAGATAAAAAAAAATAACGATATACCATCTAATCCAAAGGAAAACGCAAAATTAATTAAAGACGATCCAAAGGTATAGGTAACAACATTTGAAAAATAATAATTATTACAATCAAAGCCGACTAATAGTGTACAAGACAAAAATAAAACCATGGCAGATGCGACTAACGAAATAATTTTAATTGTTTGCACATAACGAACAGGTATAAAAAATAAACACAAAAGACTAAAAAGTAAAATGCTAAAAATAAAAGATAAAAGCATAGAAGAGGGTAACAGGTTTTTATTTTTTTAGAAAAATAAAAAAATAATATTATACTACAAAAACGATAAAAACATTCGTTCTAAAAGATTTATTTTTTGTTATTAAAATCCATGAAGAAAATATTGAAACAGAAGGAGTCGAACCTTCAATCTTTCGTATCAAAAACGAATGCCTTACCATTTGGCTATGTTTCATAATTAGATATCGCTTACCGATCAACTTCACCAAAGACAATATCCTGAGTACCAATAATAGTAACCACATCAGCAATCATATGTCCTTTAGACATTTCATTTAACGCTTGTAAATGTCCAAAGCCCGGGGCTTTAATTTTACATCGATAAGGTTTTTCAGTATTATTAGAAATTAAATAGACCCCAAATTCCCCTTTCGGTGCTTCGGTGGCAGTATACGTTTCACCATGTGGTAAAATAATTCCTTCACTATATAATTTAAAATGATGAATGACAGCTTCCATTGAAATTTTCATTTCTGAACGTGACGGTGCAGAAAATTTCGAGTTGGTCGTTTTTATTGGTCCAACGTCAATTAATTTAATTGCTTGATTTAAAATATTTAAAGATTGCCGCATCTCTTCAATTCGAATTAAATAGCGATCATAACAATCACCATTATTTCCAACAGGAACCGAAAAATTTAATTCAGAGTAAATTTCATAAGGTTGGGCTTTACGTAAATCCCATGGTAAACCTGAACCACGAAGCATAACTCCACTAAAACCCCAATCAATAGCTTTTTTTGCACTTACAATACCAATATCAACAAGTCGTTCTTTCCAAATACGATTACCAGTTAGCATCTCTTCAATTTCATCTAAACGAACATTAAATTGATTACAAAAAATATATAAATCATCTAAAAATCCAATAGGTATATCTAAACTAATACCTCCAGGGCGAATATACGCTGCATGCATACGTGCTCCAGATACGCGTTCATAAAATTCCATTAATTTTTCACGCTCTTCAAAAGCCCACATAAACGGAGTCATAGCTCCTACATCTAAAGCATGACAACCAACAGCTAATAAATGATTTAAAATACGTGTAATTTCAGCAAAGATAACACGAATAACTTGGGCTCTACGTGGAATTTTAATACCCGCAATTTTTTCAATAGCAAGAGAATAAGTATGTTCTTGTGCCATCATAGAAACATAATCTAGACGATCAAAATAGGGTAATGCTTGTAGATATGTTTTATTTTCAATTAATTTTTCCGTTCCTCTATGTAAAAGACCAATATGCGGATCAGCACGTTCTACAACTTCACCGTCTAATTCTAAAACTAATCGTAATACACCATGAGCGGCAGGATGTTGGGGACCAAAATTAATAGTAAAATTTTTTAATTCTCGACTTAATTCATTTTTTTTTAAGATCATATTATTACCAAGGCATTTCAAAATGAAAAGTTCTAAATTCTTGAGTTAATTCAATAGGTTCACCTATAACTCGTTTAGTATTTTCATCAAATCTAAATTCTACATAACCAAATAATGGAAAATCTTTGCGCAGTGGATGACCCTCAAAACCATAATCTGTTAAAATACGCCGTAAATCGGGATGATTATCAAAAGATATTCCATACATATCCCAAACTTCACGCTCCCACCATGCCGCGTTTTTGAAAATTGAAATAATTGAAGGGATAGGCATTATTTCATTTATATACACTTTTACCCGTAAGCGTGAATTAAAAGTTAAACTTAATAAATCATAAACAACACTAAAACGATAATCTTTGCCTAAAAAATCAACACCAGCAATACTCGTTAATAATTGATATTGATATGAGATATGATGTTTTAAACACATTAACGAGAATAGCAATTTTTTATGGGAAACAACAATACTTTGTTCATCGTTAATACGCTGATACGTTAAAAGTGGAATAATTTTATTTAATTCCGTAATTTTTTTAATGTTCATAATAAATAAATATAAATAACTGCAAAGAACTTTGCATTGACAGAAAAAGCCATTAATTCTACATTGCTTTTTGCAAAAAACTAATGTTTTGACAAAAATTAATAAAAAAATGAACTTAACACAATATTTTGACAAAATAATAATAATAAAGTAGGTTTAAAAAAGAAAAATAATAATAAAAATAATAAACTTGCAATAATTAAATAATCGCAATTAAAAAAACCTATATTAAAATTTGTATGGAATTGTTCCGTATTTTTATGAATTTCTTTTGATTCAAAAAAAACAACTTTAACTACACGAATATAATAAAATACAGAAATTGCACTAATTAAAATTATTAAAATAGAACCAATTAATTGATTCGATTCAATTAATTCAAATAAAATAAAAATTTTTGCTAAAAAACCACTAAATGGAGGCATTCCAGCAATTGAAAAAAACATACATAAAAACGAAAATGCCCATAATCCATTCGTTTTAAACAAATTTGCTAAATTAGATAAAAAAAAAGGTGAAATACCTTTTAATAAAAAAACGTTTTCAATTTTTTGAAAATTATAAAATAACGTTATATGATTCCAAATTAAAATAGAACTTATTATATAAATAATCAAAAAAAAAAAAATTGACGTAAAACCATTAACACTTCCAGTTTCTAACGCAGCTACTAAAAAACCAATTTGCGCAATTGAACTATAAATTACTAACCGTTTCATTCTTTTTTGAGTTAAGGCAAAAAAGGTTCCAACAAAGACTGAACAAATTCCAATGATAATAAAAAACGAATTAATTGAATAGAATAAAGACGAAATAATACAAAGCCATTTTATAAAAAAACTAAAAATAACTAGTTTAGGTAGAATAGAAAAAATAATAGTCGAACTTAGAGGTGCTCCTTCATAAACATCAGGAGCCCAAAAATGAAATGGCGCTGCAGCGATTTTAAATAGTAAAGTAATAGTTATTAATAAAATTCCAATTATACTAAACATTTTAATATAAATTAATTCATTATGCAAACTAAATGATAATAATAAACTTAAATTATTAAAATTTAATGTACCTAAACTACCATAAATTAAAGAAGCTCCTAATAAAAAAATTCCAGAAATAAACGATCCTGCAATAAAATATTTTAATCCAGCTTCCGTTGAAAATGCGGAATTACGACGAAAACTTGCTAAAATATAAAAACATAATGCTTGCATTTCAATAACTAAATAAGTTGAAATAAGATCACAAGAACTAATTAATAACAGTAACGATAAGATAGATAATAATAAAATGGAAAAATATTCAAAAAAATTTAAACTTTGTAACATAAAACTTCTTATTACTACAAAAGAAACGCCTAAACAACTTAAAATAAACAATAATTTTATTAAACGTCCACTTTCATCATTTAAAAAAAGAAACGTAGAAAAAAACCCATCAATTTTTAAATTTAATAAAAGACAGAAGACACAAAATAAAATAAAAAATGTTTGGCAAAAAACTTCTTTATCTAAAATAGGAAAATTAAAACTTAAATTATTTACTACACGAGCATTAAACACCAGTTGTGCTAAAATTGATAATGAAAGAAAAACTTCCGGCAAAAACGATTTTAATAAAAGAGAATCCATAATTAAATAAACTTGAATATATACTGACTATCCTCTATGGGAATTGAACCCATATCTTTGCCGTGAAAGGGTAATGTCCGAACCATTAGACGAAGAGGATTTTTTAGTACAAAAGTCGAAACTTTAAAGAAAAAATTAATATCAACATGATACAAAAACCTTTTTCCTATACACTTCAAAAAACTTTTGGAATTGGATATAGAAAAGCATTACAGCTTTTTATAATAAATGGTTTAAATATTCGAGGAAATCCCAAAACTTTAAAAAAGAAACATCTTAGTAGTTTTAATCTCCACTTGACGAATATTAAGACGGGAAAACTTTTAAAAACTGAAATACAAGAATTTATTGAATTTTTAATTAAAACTCGGACATACAAAGGAATCCGACATAAATTAAAATATCCTGTACGCGGTCAAAGAACACATACAAATGCTAAAACCAGTAAAAAAAAATAAATTAACGAACACTAAATTTGATAAAACTATAAAATCAAGTTCACGTATTTTACAACATTTTAAAACTAAAAAAATTTTAAGAGTTTTTAGATTAAGAAAAAATTTCGTTTTTACTTCTAATCCCGTAAACCCAATTTTTAATGATTTATATAAAAATCAATTAAAACATTTTTATAAACAAATTCATATTAAAATTAAACCAAATAATATTTTTTGTACTTTAAATGATTTAAATAAAACATTATACACAACATCCGCCGGAAAATGTAATTTAAATACTTCAAAAAAAACTTTAAAATATAACACAAAAATTATTTTACAATCTTTTTTAAATAATATTAAAACTTATTTGGATCAAGATTATTTTATTTTAAATTTAACCAGTCCCAAAAAATTACGTATCGCTGTTTTAAAACAACTACAAAATACTTTTAAAAAAAAAGAATTAATAATAAATATTAAAAATAAAAAATATTTTAATGGTTGTCGACCAGCAAAAAAAAAACGTAAAAAACAAAAAAGTTTACGAGTTTTTAAGTAATCGACGAAGGAAAAGTGGCTGAGTGGCTTAAAGCATTGGTTTGCTAAATCAACATACAATTTTTGTATCAGGGGTTCGAATCCCTTCTTTTCCGAAAAAAGCTACAAGGGTAATAGTTTTTTGATATATACTTTTAAATAAAAATAATATAACTTTAGAAAAAGTAAGAGTTCAAAGACAAAACTCAAAAGAAAAAAACAAACTAATTGAGTAATAACGTCCGGCGGCGTTAAAATGGTCGCAACCAATAAATTAAAGAAAATAAACAATTTTCGCCAACGTAATATCCAACTAACCCCAAAAAAATACGCCAAAAATAATAAAATAAGACAAAGTATAGCAAAAATATTTATACTATATAGAAATTCAAGAACAAAATCGAAATACTCTTGGACGCGCAATTCTAAAAAAAAATTAAAAGTTTTTGAATTCGTATCATGATTAAAAGTTTGAAAAAAAATCCATAAAATCGGTAAAAGATAACTAATCGAAAATAAATTTATAGTTAAAACAGAAAAAAAGATTATTACGGTCAAGTTAACGAATAATTTATAAGTAGTTGTGGTTAAACTTGAACGTAAGAAATCAGAAAGGGTCCATAAAAAATATGGAATTATTATGATTAGTGAAAGAACAAAAGAAGAAAAAAATTGAATTTTTAACAATTCAATAGGATGAGTATAAATAAAATTATTAAAAATCGTTGAACTGCTAGAGTTAAGCGCTAATAAAGAAAAACTTACTAATAAAAGTAAATTATTCTTGTAAAAGGAACAACAACTAAGGACTAGAAACCAAGACAGTAATAAAAATTTTAATCTAAACAATAATTCATTTAAATAAAACATATGATCATAAATTATCAAATAAAGATTCAATCAGTAAATAAAAAAGCATTAGACTTATATTTACAGAGCGTGCAATTGCTGTTAAAAACTTTAAATTTAAACTATACATCGTTTAATTTACCGATAAAAAAGAAACGAATTACATTATTAAAATCGCCCCATGTAAATAAAACTGCTCGTGAACAATTTGAAATAAAAAACTATAAAAATATAATTACCTTAGAAAAGTTACCAGCAGATACTAAAGTGTTAAAACTTTTAGCTTTAAATAAACCTAAAATAATTACGTTAAGTATAAAAAGTCTATAAGGAAAATAGTTTAATGGTAAAGCGTTGGTTTCCAAAACCAAAATTATGGGTTCGAATCCCTTTTTTCCTGATGTATTTTTATGGATGAAGAGTTATCTGGCTTTTTAAAAAAAAGATTTTTAATAGAGTAAAAATTTTGCGTAAGTATTTGCGTATCCCCAAACATTAAAAATACGAAAACTAAAAAAATCAATACTTGAAAAAAACTAATATTCATAAAAATTTACTTATTAATGTATTACCGTATCGAAAATAAATGGGTATACACAGCAAAATCTTGATCTTGGTTAAAAAACGTTTCCATATTACAATACGTATTTAAACCACAAAGTGAGCGTTGAATATAAGACGAATTTTCGATAATAATAAATTCTTTAAAACTGATAAAAAGCGTTTTCTGAGGAATACTAAAAAGATCGACAAAAGTTTTAATAAAAGTAAATTGAAGCGGATACTTTAGTTGTGAATTTGACAGAATTGGCGATTTAAAAAGCGTTGGTACTATAGGTTTCGAAAAATGCGATGAACGGTTTTTTTCGACTGAAACTTGTTTTTCTTGGACAAAAAAAAAGGGAGAATTTAAACCCATTTTAGTAAAATAAAGAAAACTAAGTGATTTTTTTAATTTATTAACTTGCATTTATAACGGAAAGCTTACGTCGTTTAATATTAAAAATACTTAAAAAAACATATCGTAAAATTAAAAATTTTTTTTTCGGATTACGTAAAGGAAATTTTTTTCTATATAATGGAGCGATATTAATACGTCCTAATGTTAAGGGATATCTACGTAAATACAATGAAGGTTGTAAGACTTTCATAGGCATAGATAGGGCGTCATTAGTAAGAATTTTTGAACCATGACTGCGTGGTAAAAAACCTAAAATGCCACCGGCAAACGCTTTATAACCGCCTTTGAGCGGTTTTACAAGAATCATAGATTTTTTGGATGCTGAAAACGTTAAAAACTGCTTCAAAAACTCTGTTGTTTTTGCTGTTTCGTGCGCTGAAAAATATTTAAATTTTAAATTTTTATTTAATTGACTAGTATAAATTGTATGTTGTCCATAAAAAGCACTCCCAAGTAGTTTTTTTGAAGAAATATGAAAAAAAGTACTTCCACTATCAATAATTTTTAAAGTTTTGCTTTTACGTACGGCACTACGTATAAAAAATTTATTATAAATTTTTTCACTAAATAGTTTTTTTACACTGTGATGTTCTAACGAAAAAGCATTATTATCATAAAATTTTTTAATAACCATTTTTTTTAATTAAAAATTATTTTTGTTTTAATTGGTAAACGTATTTGACCACTTTGTAGCGCTTTTAAAGCTATTGACTGAAACGTGGTTTCAATTTCATATAAAATAAAACCAGGTTTTACATTAAAAACCCAATGGTCGACATTTCCTTTACCTTTCCCCATACGCACTTCAATAGGTTTCTTTGAAATTGGCGTATGTGGGAAAATATTTACTTTTAAACGGCCTAATTTTTTAATACGTTTATTAATACATTGACGAACAGCATTAATTTGTTGGGCCGTTAAACGTCCCGAAGAAAGAGCTTTTAACCCTATTGAGCCAAAATTTAATGCGGTTAAACACGGCCGACGCCCTAAAATAATTTTAAATGATTTTCCTTTTTGTTGTTTTTTATACTTAAAATTGCGAGGATTTAATAACATATTTTATTTTTATTTTCTATAAACCCAAAATTGAAATCCAAATACACCATAAATGGTATTTACATGTAATTTAGAAAACTGAATATTTTTGTCTAAACTTTGTACCGGCACAGATCCGACTAACATAGTTGTAGAATTTGCACGAGGTTTTGCTTTTAAACGACCATTAATCAGAAATTTTATTCCTAGGATAGTTGTATCTGACGCACTTGCTGGAAGCCCCTTCGCAAGAAAACCTGTAAATAATACATTTAAAAAAATTAAAAATATATTATGTTTACGTTTAGGTAATATTCGAAAAATAAGACCAAGGAAAAATAAAAACGAATCAGACGAAATTTTATTAGCCGTAAATAATGATGATAATTTAATAAAATCAATAAAAAAATTAAACCGACGTGCAAATAACGTATTTACAAAACGACGAATTTTTAAATAACCGAAACGTAACGACTCTTTTCGTAAACTTTTATTTAAATTAACAAATGAAATTTGAATAAAATTATTGTTAAATAATGAAAAATGTTTCGTAATTAATGACTGTAAAGCATTAGTAGTCTGCGGGGGAAATTTTTTCAACTTATGACGTTGTTGATAATATGATAATTTACTTGCCCGATAAAAAATCGAACAGGTTAAAAAACATTTATTTGATTCAAAATTTAGTTCTTTTCCAATCAAAAAAACATTCTTTTTACGTAATAGTTTTTCTAAAAATTTTAAAAAAACTAAACCATAAAGAAAAAGTTTAGGATTACCTGTTAGTAAATTAGTTTGCAAACGAGCATCCCGAATTGTCAATAAATTTGCTTTTTGACCCATACACTCTTATTTTTTTTTTTTAACTTTAAGACTTTTATATTTATTCGTAAATGTACGTGTTACGATAAATTCGCCAAACTTAAACCCAACTTTTTCACGAGTAATTCCTAATGTTTTGAATTCTTTTCCATTATGCACTAAAACAGTTTGACCGATTAAAAAAGCAGGGATTGAAGACCCACGTGACCAAATTTTAATACGAGGCGATAGGGTGTTTTTAAAAAACGATGAATCCAAAAATGGACCTTTCCAAATAGATCGAGACATATATTTTTATTTTTTTTTTACTGTAGGTTTTCCTTTCGTTGGAATTCCCCACGGTGTTACGGAAGGCATTCCGCCATTCGTACGACCCCCATGTGGATGATCCACAGGATTCATGGCGATACCCCGCACACTAGGACGTATCCCTTTAAAACGATTACGGCCCGCTTTGCCAATACATTGAACATTATGTAATGCATTTGATACTACGCCAATCGTAGCATATGATTCATTCGGAACTGTTATAATTACGCCCGACGGTAAACGAATTTTATTGGTGAAAAGCCCTTTTTGAATAATTTGACAAAAAGTTCCCGCCGACCGTGCAAAACAAGTTTTATTCAAATTTTGTAGACTGGTTACGGAATGAATTAAAGCCCCGGTTGGAATATGATTAATAAGCGTTCGATTACCTAAACTTAAAGCCATAAGTTTTCGATGACACGCGATTAATGAACCTGGATAAACAAAATTAGTGGAAATTGTTCGAAAAAAAAATTTTTTAGAAAGATCAAAATTTAACGAAATAAACGAATTGCGTTTTGGATCATACATAATACAAATTACAACACTTTTAAAATCCATATTTAAAAAATTAATTTTTCGAAAATTGGCTTTACAAGCACCACCTTTATGCCGAACAGTAATTCTTCCATTCGAGGCACTTCTACCCGAAAATTGTTTTACTCCTAAAATCGAATTTTTAAGTAATTTATTTGTTTTTGATAATAAATTTTTTTGTAAATTTATTTGATGTCGTTGTCCAGAAGTAACTGGGTTTAATTTTGTTAACTTCATAATCTATATTCAAGCGAATAATAATTATATTCTTCAAAAGAAAATATTTTTGCGATTAAAAAATAAAGCAAAAGAAGATTAAAAAACAAAATTTTTAGAACAAAAAAGAAATGTTTAAGAAAAAAACAAAACCGAAGTGGTGAAATTTGGTAGACACGTTAGGTTTAGGTTCTAATTCCGCAAGGAATAGGGGTTCAAGTCCCCTCTTCGGTAGCCTAAAGTACCAAAGTGTGTAGCTCAGTGGTAGAGCAATGGACTTTTAATCCAAGGGTCCTGGGTTCAATTCCCAGTACACTTATTTATCAAGAGCATTTTTAGCTCAATTGGATAGAGCAATAGCCTTCTAAGCTATTTGTTATGGGTTCAAATCCTATAAAATGCGAAGTGTTCTAAAAACACAAACCAGCCTTCGCTCCTAGAACTGCCTGACAAAAAATACGCTAGATACACCAAAATAAGCAATCTAAACAAATGTACAAGGTATCAGTCCAAAAAGCAAATAAATTACGTCTAGGCTCCTAAAAACTTATT
>JACCDL010198225.1_pt1 | contig 22386 bp, 22 predicted proteins | sample 7441931 | NCBI WGS metagenome assembly JACCDL01 (sample SAMN15323437, study PRJNA562643) | freshwater metagenome | isolation source: river surface water | place: USA:Blue River Watershed | collected 2017-08-16 | reverse complement strand
TCTTCAGTCGAAACACCACTCAAGGGTTTAAAGATCGTTGTTGATTGCGCTAATGGTGCATCTTCATATGCTGCACCTGAGGTATACCGCTGTGCAGGTGCAGAGGTTATTGCAATCTTCAATCAACCAGATGGTTGGAACATTAATGATGATTGTGGATCAACCCACCTTCACCAACTTCGTACCGCAGTTCTTAAAGAGGGCGCAGATCTTGGTATCGCACATGATGGTGATGCCGATCGCTGCCTAGCAATTGATGCAGCCGGAAATGAAGTTGATGGCGACCACATTCTTACAATCTTGGCGCGCGGATTTAAAGCTCGCGGAGTATTAAAATCAGAAACTGTTGTTGGAACAGTTATGAGCAATCTTGGATTTATGCATGCGATGAAGGACTCTGGAATCAATGTTGTAACAACTCCAGTAGGAGATCGCTACGTTCTAGAAAACATGATCGCAAATGATTACACATTAGGTGGCGAACAATCAGGCCATGTCATCATGCGCGAATTAGCCAACACAGGCGATGGATTGTTAACTGCGCTTCAACTAATGCAAGAGGTAGTTCGAACAGGAAAAACCCTTCAGGAGCTAGCTTCAACAATGGTGCGATTCCCACAAGTTCTGATCAATGTGAAGGATGTTGCCAAAGATAAGTTGCCTGGAAATACAGTTATTTCAGCCGCGGTTAAATCCGCAGAAGAACGCTTGGGTGATTCAGGGCGTGTTTTATTGCGAGCATCTGGCACCGAGGCCCTTGTAAGAGTCATGGTTGAAGCGGCCAGTGATAGCCTTGCTCAAGAAGTTGCACAGCAGCTTGCAGATATAGTTAAAACCGAACTGGAGTAATAATTTATGTGCGGAATTGTGGGTTACACAGGGCCACAATCTGCCTCACATCCTTTAATTGAAGGCCTACGTCGCCTCGAATACCGGGGATATGACTCTGCCGGAATCGCTCTTGGTACACCAGGCAAGTTATTCATTGAAAAGAAAGCCGGAAAGCTCTCAAATTTAGAGAACTCATTAGATGCTTCCTTGCCAGATGTTCATTCTGGAATTGGCCACACTCGATGGGCTACTCATGGTGGACCAACTGATGGAAATGCACATCCTCATGTAGACAATGAAGGAAAGCTCGCTGTTATCCATAATGGGATTATTGAAAACTACACAGAACTCCGTGCGCAGTTAGAGGCGAAGGGGCACAAGTTTTCATCAGAAACAGATACTGAATCTGTTGCACACTTACTGAGCGATCTTCGCAAAGTACACAAAGGTGATTTAACCGCTGCGATGCGAGACGCTGTTAAAGCATTACGCGGATCATTTACCTTGCTTGCCATTCACGCCGATGCACCAGATGTAATTGTTGGTGTCCGACGTAACTCACCATTAGTTGTTGGTTTAGGCGTTGGCGAAAACTTTATGGCATCAGATGTTGCAGCCTTTATTGAGTTTACAAAAAAGGCGATAGAGCTTGGCCAAGATGAGGTCGTCACAATAACTCCTACATCTGTAGAGATCACTGATCTTGATGGCAAGCCAGTAACACCCAAGCAGTACGAAATATCTTGGGATGCTAGCGCTGCGCAAAAGGGTGGCTTTGCACACTTCATGTTGAAAGAGATCTTCGAACAACCAAAAGCAGTAGCTGATACTTTGATTGGCCGCTTAAGCGACAACAACCAAATCCTGTTGGATGAGCTCCACATGAGCGCAGATGAGATTCGTTCACTGAAGAAGATCACTGTAATTGCATGTGGAACCGCTTATCACGCAGGAATGGTTGCAAAGTATGCGATTGAAAAGTGGGCAAAGATTCCTGTTGATGTAGAGATTGCTAGCGAGTTTAGATATCGCGATCCAATCATTGATCCGAGCACCTTGATTATTGCGATCTCGCAATCTGGTGAAACTATGGACACCTTGATGGCTGTGCGTCATGCAAAGGCAGCTGGCGGAAGAGTATTAGCGATTTGCAATACTAATAGCTCAACGATTCCTCGCGAATCAGATGCGGTGCTGTACACCCACGCCGGTCCTGAAATCGCAGTTGCCTCAACCAAAGCTTTGTTGACGCAAATCATCGCGGTGTACCTCATTGGATTACACCTTGGCCAAGTAAATGGTTCACTTAAGGATTCGCAAGTCCGTGATCTTTATAAGGAGCTACTAGAGCTTCCTGGAAAGATTGAACAGATTCTTGAAACAGTCGAACCACTTCGCGAATTAACTCGCACCTTTGCACAGAACAACACTGTTTTGTTCTTGGGTAGAAACATTGGTTATCCAGTTGCTTTAGAAGGTGCTTTAAAACTTAAAGAGCTTGCATACATTCATGCTGAAGGTTTTGCTGGAGGAGAGCTTAAGCATGGTCCAATCGCATTAATCGACCAGGGAACTCCAGTCATAGCGATCTTGCCTGCAGGTCATGAACACGCATTAGATGAAAAGATGTTGAGCAATATCCAAGAGGTAAAAGCTCGTGGTGCTCGAGTAATTGTGATTGCTGAAGAAGGCGCTCATGTTGAAGGTGCCGAGCACGTTATTCGTATTCCAATTGCTCCCGCTTTATTCCAGCCGGTCTTAGCAACTGTTCCATTACAAGTATTTGCTTATGAAATGGCTGTTGTTCGAGGTAATGATGTTGATCAACCTAGAAACTTGGCTAAATCTGTAACGGTTGAATAATGCGTACCCCTGCACAAACCCGTCGCCGTCAGATGGACCGAGCACTTCGCTGGTCCTTACTTCTATTTTTTGGCTTCTTAGTAGTTACTCAACAGGTACTGACTAATGGGCCTTTAGTTTCATATGACAAAGAGATCAACAGTCAACCAAAGCCACAATTTGAAGGCCTTGCGGGGTTTATTTTAAGGCGTCTCGATGATTTAGGTCTGCGCGGATTAACAGCAGCTGTTTTGTTAATTGCTGCATCATTTATTGCTTACAAGTTTAAAACCTGGCGACCACTTAATTTAGCGATGGTTTCATTACTTTCGCTAAATCTCGTCGTTGGCACATTCAAATTGTTCTTAGGTCGCACTAAACCTCGTGATGGATTTGATCTATTACATGCTGGTGGAATGTCCTACCCAAGCGGGCATGCATCAAATGCGGTTTTGTCATGGGGAGTACTTGCGTATTTGATTTACAGATATGCAAAGGTTGATCGATATCAGGGTCGCCTTGCTAGTGCTGGAGTCATATTGATTAGTCTGACCGTTTGCACAGTTTCATTAATTAGACATACCCATTGGTTCAGCGATCTATTGGGGGGACTTTTTATTGGGAGCGCATTACTTGTGGCTGTGATTGCTATTGATAGGTATGTTCCCTCCAAAAGCCAGTTGCACTAGACTTTAACAATGATCGATGGAATTGGAATTGATGTTGTAGACATCGATCGATTTAAGGCTTCTTTGGAAAGAACACCAGGGCTAGCTCAGAAGCTATTTACCGAAGCAGAGCAAACCAAACCAGTGGCATCACTAGCTGCACGTTTTGCTGCAAAAGAGGCGCTGGCAAAGGCGCTCAACGCTGGCAAGGGTCTGTCATGGCACGAGGCCGAGGTTGTAAACCTGGAAAGCGGAAAGCCAGTCTTTCTGTTCCGTGGCGAAATCGCAGATTTAGTTGATGGTGCAGATGTGCACCTATCTCTCTCACATGATGCAGGTATTGCATCAGCTATGGTGATTGTGGAGCGCAACTAATGAGAGCTGAAGCGCGCATAGATTTAGATCGCATCGCTGCAAATATCAATCTACTTAAAGGCCCAACCCATACCCCTTTGATGGCTGTAGTTAAAGCAGATGCCTACGGACATGGATTAGTTGAAGTTGGATTAGCTACGGAAAAATCTGGAGCTGATTGGCTGGGTGTTGCCCTATTAGAAGAGGCGATAAAACTTCGCACACATGGAGTCCGCGCTCCGATTCTTGCATGGTTAGTTCCGCCAGGATCAGATTTCAAGCAGGCCGTTGCTCACGATATTGATCTAGCGGTTGCATCTATCGCGGCCTTTAAAGAAATATCTACTCTGCCTAACAAACCTCGAATTCACATTGAGTTAGATACAGGCATGAGTCGTGGTGGTTTTCTTGATGAGTGGGATGAATTTTTAAAATCAGATTTTTCAAAGGTTCATGTTGTTGGAGTCTTTTCTCACTTTGCCAGAGCTGATGAACCAGAAGAACAACAAAATGTGGATCAATTAAAACGCTTTAATGAAATGGTTAAAGATTTAGCAGATATCGGAGTTAATCCTGAAATTAAGCACCTTTCAAATTCAGCTGCTACCTTGAAAAATTCCGCCGCTCACTTTGACTTAGTTCGTACTGGAATTTCTCTGTATGGCTTAACACCAGACTTAAAGCATTTAGGGAATAGCAAAGCTCTGGGATTGGCTCCTGCGATGCAATTGCGTGCAAAGCTTCATTTAGTTAAATCTGTTGCAGCACATACTCCAGTTGGATATGGCGCGACTGCACATACAGATAAGCAGACTAAGTTAGGTGTTGTCGCCATGGGGTATGCCGATGGAATTCCTCGTGTGGCACAGGGTGCTGGTGTATTTGTCGATGGAGTGAGAGCGCCCATTATTGGTCGAGTCTCAATGGATCAATTTGTTGTCGATCTTGGGTCAGAATCTCAGGCCAAGTCTGGGGATTGGGTGATTGTTTTCGGTGATGGCACGCGGGGTGAGTACACCGCAGATGATTGGGGCGCGGCTAGCGGCAGTATTAATTATGAAATAGTGACACGAATCGGCCCTCGTGTGCCTAGAATCTACGCACCTCATGTCTACTAACACTGCAGCGCTGCACGTCGAGAGAGTCAATGTCTCCTTCGGCGGACTTCGCGCTCTTCATGATGTGTACCTCGAAGTTGGCAAGAATGAAGTTGTTGGATTAATCGGTCCAAACGGTGCAGGAAAAACAACCCTCTTTAATGCTTTGTGTGGATTGGTTACACCTGACTCTGGCGATTTTCATCTCAATGGAAAGAAAAGTAATTTTCCAAAGCCATACGAACTCGTTGATTTAGGAATTTCACGTACGTTGCAAGGTGTTGGACTTTTTGGAGATCTAACTGTTTTAGAAAATGTCATGATTGGTGCACAACATCTTGCAACAACTGGTTTTTTCTCTGCAGCAATCGGTCGCAACAGAAAAGATGAGAATCACATTCGGGATAAGGCGCGGGTTGCATTAGAACGAGTTTATGCAGGTGGCATCGCTAATCGTCGCGCAGACACTTTGTCATATCCAGACACAAAGCGTGTTGCAATTGCACGTGCATTGGTTAGTGAACCAAAGATTTTGATGTTAGATGAACCTGCAGGTGGCTTGGGTAGCCATGATATCGAGTGGATGAATTCACTCATCAAAAATCTCAGCGCTGATATGTCTGTGCTTTTGATTGAACACCATATGGATGTTGTTATGTCAGTGTGTAGCAGGTTATATGTTCTTAACTTTGGTGAAGTAATTGCAAGCGGAGATGCTGAGAAGGTTCGCCGCGATCCAGCGGTGATGGCTGCTTACCTTGGAACAGGAAGCAACAATGTCTCTTAATGTTTCTAATTTGACTGTGCATCATGGTGCTATTTGTGCGGTCAACCAAGTTTCATTAGCCGTACCAACTGGCAAGCTCGCGGCGGTTATCGGGGCGAATGGAGCGGGCAAAACCACCTTACTTCGCGCACTTTCTGGACTCAATCAACCAACACATGGCTCAATTATGTGGAAAGGTGAAAAGATTGTTGGAAAGAAACCCGAAGCATTGGTCCGCCGCGGAATTTCACATGTATCTGAAGGCAAGTCGGTTATCCCAGAGTTAACAGTGCGTGAGAACTTAGAGCTTGGTGCTATTTGGCGTCGTAACGCCAAGGAATCAAAGGAATCAATCGATCAAGTCGCTTCAATTTTTCCTCGTCTAGGTGAGCGCATTCAACAGCGCGCCGATACCTTGTCTGGCGGTGAGCGTCAGATGTTGGCAATAGGACGAGCAATTATGTCTAAGCCACAACTGCTCCTCTTAGATGAACCATCACTTGGTCTTGCACCATTAGTTATTGAGCAGATTTTCCAAACAATTCGTGACTTAACAACCTCAATGAACTTAACAGTTTTGTTAGTTGAACAAAACGCAATGGGTGCCTTAAAGATTGCCGATCTTGGAATTGTTCTCAATCTTGGAAAAGTTGTTGCAATTAATCATGCCCAAGCGCTTATCGATGATCCTGCCGTGCGCGCGGCATATTTGGGGTACTAATGCACAAATTACTTGAGACTCTTCTTATAGGACTATCAACCGGATCTATTTATGCCTTGATGTCCATTGCTCTCGTCCTAGTGTGGCGATCAACCCGTGTGGTTAATTTTGCGCAAGCAGGTCAAGCGATGCTTTCAACATATATTGGATTTGAGATAGCTAGCCGAACTGAAATCTTCTGGCTTGGCTTGGCATGTGCAATCGCCGCCGGAGCTCTGCTTGGTGCAGGGGTAGATTTTTTCTTTATGCGAGTTTTATTTAAACACGCGGTTTCTGGTGCTGCAGCAGTCGTCGCTCCTGTAATTGCAACATTGGGCTTACTTGGATTAATTAGAAGCGTCGTGGGATTGATCTGGGGCGGGGAGTTCAAATCGATTAAGGCTCCAGCATCCACAGATGGTTTCACGATTGGCGAAACAACCATTCCATTTTCTGCTCTAAATCTGCTGGTTATTGGAACTGTTTTCTCAATTCTTATTGTTCTGGCAATAGTGTTTCAACGCACCAATCTGGGCTTATCTCTAAGGGCTTCGGCGTACGCACCTGAGATTGCACAGTTAGCAGGTATTAAAACTGCGCGAATTAGAACTATTGGATGGGCAATTGCCGGTGGAGTTGGTGGAGTTGCTGGCATGTTGGTGACCTCGAACAACTTCCTCTCACCGTATTCGCTAGATCTGTTACTAGTCTTCGGATTTATTGCAGCGGTCATTGGTGGACTTGAAAGCATGGTGGGCTCCGTTGTTGGTGCCTTAATCCTTGGAATTGCTCTCACCTTTATTTTGAACTATGTCGGAACATCACTGGTATTTATTGGTGGATTTGTTGTTCTGATTCTGGTGCTACTTGTTAAGCCAGATGGAATTATGGCGAAAGGCAAGGCCCGCCGTGCGTAAAAAAATAGCCTTCTTTATTTTTCTAGGTTGGATCTTGCTCTTAATTGGCGATCGCGTTGATGAGCTTCGTGTCTATCAAGGTGCACAGATTGCGATGTACACAATTGCACTTGCATCAATAGTTTTGCTCACTGGTTACTCTGGCCAAGTATCACTTGGCAATGGTGCGATGATGGCGGTTGGTGGTTACTCCGCGGCTCTGACTCTGAACAATTTAGGAAGCCCGGTTTGGGTTGCATTTTTAATGGCGATAGTTGCTTCAGCACTCTTTGGTGCTTTCTTAGGAACAGCGGCTGCTCGATTATCGGGACCTTATTTAGCGGGAACAACCTTGGCCCTAGCGGTTGGACTTCCTGAAATCGCAAATCAATTCAATTTTCTTGGCGGAGTTCCAGGACTCCTCTTTGATGTTGGTTTTCCTCCAGAAAGACTTGGAGAAGAGTTCACCCAATACAAATGGTTCTTTTGGATCGCTAGCTTTATCGCTCTAGTGGCTTTATTTATCACCTCTAATATTTTGCAATCGCGCTATGGACGAACGTGGCGTGCGATTCGGAGCAGCCCATTAGCAGCTGAACTTTCAGGTATCAATTCATCACGCATGAAGATCCTTGCCTTCACTATTAGCTCAGCCCTTGCCGGGTTAGCCGGAGCGGTGATGGCAATGACCATAAGTTTGGTCGCTCCAGGGGCTTACACCCTGACTCTTTCATTTGCACTGGTTACCGGTGCTGTCCTTGCTGGCGTCTCAAGCTTGCCAGGTGTGGTCTTCGGAGCCTTGATTCTCGTTGCAATCCCTGAGGTCGCAGATGTTGTCGCCACCCGGTTTGGTGGTGGAGAGAACCTGAACAACTATCTCCCTACCCTCATTGTGAGCGTATTACTGATTCTCTCAGTGATTTTTACGCCAAATGGTCCTGGAGAGAAGTTACGCAGACACCACCATAAGAAAAAAATATAACTACCTTAACTTGCCTGTAAGTAAGGGGTAGATTACTGGAAGCTATACCACCCTCGATGGAAGGAAAACAATGATCAGAAAGACTGGTGTAAAGAGAACCTGGCTCGCAGCCACGGTACTCGCAGTTGGAAGCTTGATTGCAACATCGCTCCCAGCGCACGCAGAGACAGGAGTTACCGGCACAGAGATCAAGCTCGGTATCACTCTTCCACTTACTGGAGCAGCATCGCCAGGCTATAACAAGATCGGCAATGCAATGAACGCATACTTTAAGTATGTCAATGACAATGGCGGCGTCTATGGCCGAAAAGTCACTCTCATCCAGAAAAATGATGAGTACTCACCACAGTTGTCGATTGCTAAGACAAATGAATTAATTTTGAAGGATAAAGTTTTCGCACTAGTAGGTCCACTTGGAACTGCTAACTTCACTTCAGTACATAAGTCTGTGGGCATTGCCAAGCGCGGAGTCCCAAGTCTTTTCCTCAACACTGGATTTAGTGGATTTGCAAATAAGAAGACCTATCCAACCAGTTTCATGATTCTTCCTTCATATGCAATGGAAGCAAAGATCATCTCCCAGTTCATCAAAGAAAACCATGCTGGAAAGAAACTCGGCATTGTTTATCAGAATGATGAGTTTGGAATTGATGGAATGGGTGCATTTAAAGCAGCCGGAATTAAATTTGATGTAAGCGTTCCATATACATCAGGTACTCAGAGCGCTGCGACTGCGCAGACTTGGGTCTCTCAACTTGCAGCAGGTGGCGCACAAGTTGTTGTCTTCTTTGGCGTAACTTCTGCAACAGCTCCACTACTTGCAGTAGCTGCTGGAGCAAAGTACTCACCACAATGGATCCTTGGATCAGTTGGTGCTGACCCACTAACTCTTCGTGCACTCGGTGTTCCATTAGCTGTTCTCAATGGCGCACAGACTCCAGCTGGTAATCCATCACCAAATGACACTAGCGATGAGTATGTAAAGCAGTTCCAAGAGATCAACGCCAAGTACAACACTGGCACAGCTTTTGATGACTATGTACTACAAGGTATGAACATCGGCTTAATGACCGTTCAAGGTCTAAGAGCTGCAGGTCCAAATCCAACCCGTAAGGGATTAATTAAAGCTATGGAAACCAAGGGTTCAACCTTTGCATCTGTTGCTTATTCTCCACTTGGATTTTCAAAGACCAGCAATGTCGGTCACACCGGTTACTACATGGCGGTTATGGACGCTAACGGAGATAGAAAGCCATTTGGTGGAAAAGTGAAGCTTTACACGACTGATAGCGGCTCCGGTCCAGTTGTGGTTTCTACCTTCAAACGTCCGGCAATGCCAGCGAAAGGATTACCAAGTAACTCATGAGAATCTTTAAATTCAAGCGTTCCTTAGCGCTCGCAGCGGTCACAGCACTTGCTGCAACACTGCTAGTTACAGCACCAACAGTTGCTAATGCAGCTCCAGTGTGCGATGGCAAAGTTCCAGTTCAAACATGTGGTGGTGCAACATCTGATGGCGCACCATACGCAATGATGGTTCCTGCAAACTTTAACGGAACCGTCTATCTCTACTCACATGGATATCGCCCAAACATTCCAGTTCCTGCCGGAATTCCTGGTTATGGTGGATACACCGTTACAAATACGCCACAGCCTGGTCCAAACGCAACAGTAATTGGTGCGCTTTTGGCTAAGGGATACGCCGTTGTCGGTTCTGGCTTTGCACGTCAAGGCTGGAATGCAGATTCAGCTATCAAAACAAATGTTGAACTTGTAGGTCTGTTCAAGAAGCAGTTCACAAAGACTGAAAAAGTTGTTGCATGGGGTGAATCACTAGGTGGATTCATTACCCAATCACTTGCTGAGAAGCATTCCGATCTATTCAGCGCTGCAGCTCCTCTGTGCATGGCTAGCGATGTCACTCCGCTATCAACAATGGCAGGAGATGCACTCTGGGGAATCAAAACCTTCTTTGATCCATCAATCAAGGGTGGTAATTATTCAGCAGGAGCTGCAGGGTATGCCGAGGCGATGGGCGACCTAGTAAAGGTCTTCACAGTTATCGGATCATTGCAGGCAGCATTTGCAGCGAACCCAGCTACACCAGCTTGGCCAGCAACATCAAAGGTTCCAGATGCAATCAAGGGAATTCCTTCACGAAGCGCACTTGTAATGGTTGCGTTGATGGCTGGCATTCCAATGCAATCTGCACACTTTGATTCAACTTCAGCACCTGCTGGATTGCCAGCTTCAAACACACTGTCCTTCCAGGTTGCGATCAACCCAGCATTTGCAGCTCTAGAGAATGTGGCAAACGCTGCAGCACTTGCAGTTCTTGCAACTCATGATCTTGAGCTACAAGCTGGTGGTGCAATATTTGATAACACCAAGACTGACTATGCAGCTCGCATTGCAGAAGAACAATTCATCTGGGCATCAGCGCTTTCTGGTAACTCAGGAACCGCTGGACTTCTCAGTGTTCTTGCTGCATCTCCACGCGCAAAGGCAGATCCTGCTGCAGCAGAGAAGTTGAAGTCACTTGTTTCACATTCTGGAAAGGCTGAAATCCCAACAATTCTCTTTACTGGAGTTGCTGATCCTGTAACAGCTGCTGGAAACCAGCAGTCAGTTGCAGACAAGTACGCAACATATTGGGCAGAGAAGTGGGAAGCAGTTAAGAAGGCGAAAGGTTATAAGCGTCCTGCTTACAACCAACTCGTGTTGTGGAATTTCACCCCTGAGAAGTACACAAAGTACACAGCTGCTGGAGCACCAGATACATCTGTTCCTGCTGCAACTGGTACCAACCACTGTAACTTCACCACATCTCAGTACATGGCGATAGCAGATCTACTTGCTTACGCCTCAACTAATGGAAGACACCTATCAGGCGGACCATTGCTAACTAAGATTCGTAAGGCAGGAAATATGACTTACGATCGTGGTTACAGCGCTCCAAGGTTGAAGTACTACGGCGATAACTAACACATCGCCTTCTGTAAATCGAGGGTAGTAAAAAGCGGGGCCAGAGGAATCTGGCCCCGCTTTTCTTTTCAATTGTAGAATTATTTATTGAGCGGTCCAACCACCATCTACTGGAATTGCAGCACCTGTGATGTTATGTGCGGCTCGTGAACATAAAAAGACAGCAATTGCTCCGATCTCTTCAGGAGTAGACATACGGCGAGATGGTTGTTTTTCCGATAACAAATCGGCAATACCTTTAGCGCGATCTCCATTGTGAAGATCAACCTTGGCCTGAATTTGTGGCTCAATCAAAGCGGTCTCAACCCATCCAGGACAGATTGCATTGATTGTTACTCCGCCAGTTTCGCGGTTTCCAACCGCTGCATACTCAAGAGCTGCAACCTTTGTTAAACCGATAACTCCATGTTTTGCTGAAACATATGGAGCCTTCGCAGCTGATGCAACTAATCCATGTACAGATGCGGTATTAATTACTCGCCCATAACCACGTTCCTTCATGTGAGGCAGAAGTAAACGCATAGTGTCAAAAAAAGAGGTTAAGTTGATTGCGATGATGTCATTCCACTTTTCGCGTGGCATTTCTTCAATCGTTGCAGTGTGCTGAATTCCGGCGTTGTTGCACAAAATATCTACCGGCCCATTAGCTAGAACCTTTGCAATCAGCGCTTCAGTTGCAGCAACATCACGAAGATCGGATACATGACTTTCAACCTTGGCTGCCCCTGCATCGATTACAGCTTTTTCAGCCTTTGAAATAGTTGCTTCATCTGCCAAGCCATGAAGAACAATTGAAGCTCCTTCGGCAGCTAACGAGGTTGCGATTCCTAGCCCAATTCCTTGGAATGAGCCTGTAATAAGTGCGCGCTTTCCAGAAAGGGACATTACTTATCTCCATAAATTATGTGGGCAACTTTTTCGGCACCAGTTGCTTCAAGGAACATATCGTAGTGATTGCAATCAGCTAGGAACTCCAATGTAAGCATCGGGTATGAAGGAAGAACCGCATCCAAAACAGGTATGGGATACAAGCCTCCCTCTTCATTTTGCAATCCTCGTTCTGCCTTAATAAAGATTGATTTCTTTTTCAATCCCTGCAGAGATTTGACAATCAGATCATCGCCAAACAAATCACGTGAATCCTCTTCAACGGCTTGAGGATTGGTTGCCGCTTTCATATGTGGTTCTTCGCCGCGTAAGTCGTAGTCGACATACTCATCGAGAACAGGAGACCACCCTTTAACAAACGCTGCTTGAGGCTTCCAGTAATTTCGGTACGCCTCATGATTTTCAAACTCCATCGCAAGACGAGTCATTGCAGGTCCAAGAACAAAGGGCATGATCTGCTCAACGGTCATTCCTGGTGGCATCGGAAGCGGAACACCGCCATCGGCAAAGACAACTTCACCGATTTTCTCTGCATATAAACCTGCAACAGCAGCAGCTACAAATGCACCCATTGAATGTCCGATGACATCAGGTTTGTTCCAACCAAAGTGATCAATCACCGCTGCCATATCTTCTGCATGTTGTTTCATACCAAATGGAGCTGGTAGAGAGTTTGAATCTCCGCGACCTCGAAGGTCAACGGCAAATGGTGCTTTACCTCGAGCAATGAGCGCATCTGCAAATAATTGAAAAGCGCGATTAGAAGAGGTGACTCCATGAATTAAGAGGACCGGGTCTCCAGAACCATTTCCATATTGGAAAACCGCTAAATCGCCACCGCGAACAGGAACCAGAATGCGTTGTGTTGGTAATGACATGGAGCAAGTGTGCCTGTGACTCCGCTGAAAACCAACCCATGAACGGGGGTTGCCACTAGAAAGTGGCTATTGCTGGAAAACGTAACCAAATCGAAACCTTCAGAACTTCCTAGTAACCCACCCCACCCTCTAGATTTGCGCACAAGATGGTCCGTCGATCGCGGACCCAACAACTCGATGAGGAGAACAATTGATGAGCAAGCGCTCACTAACCCGTTTGGGTGTCGCACTACTGTCACTTGCAGTACTAGCGCCTAGCATGGCTCCAGCACAGGCTGCTGAAGAAATTAAGATTGGTGTAATTACATCAACATCAGGCCCACTTGCATCGTATGGAATTGCATACAACGAAGGCCTTACATGGGGATTGAATTACTACACAGGCGGAAAGATGGCCATCAACGGCAAGAAGCTTGTAGTTACAACAAAAGATGATGGCGCAGATCCTGCATCAGCAACAGCATCATTCAAAGAGATGGTTGGAAACGGTACAAAGGTAATCGTAGGAACAGCATCATCAGGTGTTGCTCTCACTCTTGCTCCTCTTGCACAGCAGAACAAGGTTCTTTACATCTCAGGTCCAGCAAAGAATGACTTGGTTACCTCATCTGCGAACAAGTATGTGTTCCGTTCAGGTAACTCATCAACTCAGGACTTAGCTCCACTTGCAGGTATCAAGCCAATTTCAGGCAAGAAGGTTGTTTTGTTTGTTGAAGACAACGCATTCGGTGCAGGAAACATTGCAGCTGCAAAGGCTTTGATGGCTCCAAAGGGTGCAACATTTGAAGAGATCAAGGTTCCAACATCAACTTCAGATTTCACACCATTTGCTAAGAAGGCTGCAGATGCTAAGGGAACTTACATCTTCATCGCTTGGTCAAATGCTCTAACAGCTGGTGCAATGCTTACATCTCTCAAGGTGCAGGGTGCATTTGTTAAGCAGCGTCCAATCACAGGTCTTGCAGGAGCTGCAACCTATGACATCTACGGAACACTATTTGAGGGTACAAATGCGATCCTTACAAATAGCTATTTCGCAGGAGCATCAAAATCAGGTGCAGCTAATGACTTAGCAGCATGGTACGCAGCTAACAAGAAGACACAGGATCTGTTCACTTCAACAGGTGCAGATGCTGCGAAGATGATTGTTATGGCTCTAACTGCTAACCCAACACAAAATGTTGACACAATGATCAAGAACCTAGAAGGCAAGTCATGGGTCGGCGTCAAGGGATTGATGACAATCGATTCCAACTCACACCTTTTGATTCAGCCAATGTTCTTGGTTTCATTGAACAAGTCTGGTTCAAAGTACGTACCAACACTTCTGAAGACAATTTCAGGCGTAGGTAAGTAATACAAAACATATAAATTGAAGAGCCCCAGTGTAGAAATGCACTGGGGTTCTTTATATTCTTTGCCATCAGCAACATTGGGGTTGCTAACTTAAGGAGCCGAGCTAGTGGATTCAGCATTAAGCGTTAAGGATCTTTCCCTTAACATCGGTGGAGCGAAGATTCTCGACGGGATTACCCTCGAAGTCGCTCACAACGAGACTCTTGGGATCATCGGGCCAAACGGTGCAGGTAAAACCTCTTTCTTTAATTTGCTCAGTGGAATTCGCAAACCCTCTCGCGGAGAAATATTTGTTGGAAATACAGAGGTAACTCACCTTTCTCCACATGAGCGAGCCCGATCAGGAATTGCTCGTACATTTCAAACATCAAGTGTGTTTATCAATCTAACGTGTCTTGAGAATGTTCGAATCGCAGCACAAGCTGCAAATGGCAAATCAATGAATTTAACTAAGAATGCATATAACTTCCCAGAAGTTGTAGCACTTGCCCACGAATGTTTAGCTAAGGTTGGTCTGTCAGCGCGTGCGCTACAACGGGCAGGTTCATTGTCACACGGAGACAAGCGACGCTTAGAGATCGCAATTGTTTTAGCCTCAAAATCTGACATAGTTTTATTGGATGAACCGATGGCCGGAATGAGTGTTGAAAATGTTCCAGAGCTAGTAGAAATCATTCGTGCACTAGCTACCGAACACAAGAAGACAGTGTTAATTGTTGAGCACCACATGGAAGTCATCTTGGGATTAGCCGATCGCATCGCAGTTCTTAACTATGGAGAACTTCTAGTTTGCGACACACCTCAAAATGTTATTAATAATCCCATTGTTCAATCTGCATACATCGGAGAAGCGCTATGAACGCCCTGTCCGTCAAAGATCTTCATGTAAAGGTCAACGAATCACATATTCTGCATGGAGTCAGCTTTGAGGTTCCAACAAATAAAGTAACCGCTCTGCTTGGACGCAATGGAGTTGGAAAATCAACAACTCTGCGCACCATTATGGGTTTTTATGAGGGTACTGGATCAATCGAGCTCAACGGCAAGCAAATAATTGGAATGCCTACTCACAAGATTGTGCAATCAGGTGTCGCCTTTGTTCCTGAAGATCGTGAAGTTTTTGCATCATTGACTGTGAAAGAAAACCTCTCCCTTGCAGCTAGAAGCAAGGACAGCTCGGCTGCATATAAGTTTGTTTATGACTTATTTCCGGAATTAGATACTCGTGCCGCCCAACAAGCTGGATCTCTCTCGGGTGGTCAACAGCAGATGGTTGCGATTGCTCGCGCCTTACTGAACAAAAATGAAATTCTGTTAGTTGATGAGCCAACTAAAGGTTTAGCGCCAAAGCTAGTAACTGAGGTAGCTGAGGCTTTAACTAAAGTTGCAGAGCAGTCGACTATGTTGCTAGTTGAACAAAACCTTGCACTTGTTAAGCGAGTTGCCCAGCATGTAATCGTCATGGATCAAGGACGTGTTGTATATCAGGGTGGCCCAGAAAATCTCAATGATGATTCTTGGGTCCATCAGATGCTAGGTGTGAGCGGAGGTCATAAGTAAATGGATACTTTTATTCTCATTGGAATCACCGGTATCGGTTTAGGTGCTTTGTACTTCCTAGTTGCATCAGGACTGTCACTAATTTACGGCCTCATGGGGGTTCTTAACTTTGCACACGGAAGTTTTCTCACCGTAGGTGCATTTGTAGGTTACTGGGTCGCGACCCGACTTGGTCCCGAAACGACGATGACGGATTTCATATTGGCCATGATTGTCGGTGGACTCGCAGCCGGTCTCTTTGCTTTGTTGATCGAGCAACTTCTGATTACTCGACTTTATGATCGCCATATTGATCAAGCATTAGTCACCGTTGGAGTTTCCTTAGTTGTCGGCGCTGTATTGGGTGGTTGGTTCGGAAATGACTTGATCATGTTCCCAACACCATTGTGGTTCTTAACCGCGGTAAATGTAGGCGGAGCAATGATTCCAGCCGATCGCATCGTCTATATCGCCACCGCAGTACTACTTTTAATCGCTAACTGGGCACTCTTAAAGTTCACTCGAATAGGTTTGATTATTCGTGCAGGTGTTGAAAACCGCAATATGGTCAACGCCCTTGGAATCAACGTTAGACGTGCGTTCAGCACCGTGTTCTTCCTTGGTGGCTTTGCCGCAGGCGTTGGTGGTGTTTTGGTGTCTGTGTACTCCAATGGTGTCTCACCTTTGATCGCTGGTTCGTACCTTATTTACGGATTTATCGTGGTTGTTATTGGTGGAATGGGATCGGTTCCAGGAAGCTTCTGGGCTGCGATGTTGATCGGAGTTATTCGCCAGTTCGCTAATTACTACGTCACCGGTCTTGGCGACTTTGTTGTAGTGATCTTGTTAGCAGGAGTCCTTCTGATCCGACCACAAGGTTTACTCGGAAAGGTGCGTGCATAATGTTGCGTTGGAAATATTCCCGCCCACTCTTAGCGGCCTTGCTTGTAGCTCTGGCACTTGCACCTATGTTTACATCTCTGCCATTAGGAAAGCCTGGATTACAACAAACATTAGCGGTTGCATTCATTTGGGGAGCCTTAGCTCTTACTTATGACCTGCTCTTTGGATTTACAGGGTTACTGTCATTTGGTCACGCTTTGTACTTTGCAACAGGTGTGTACGTTTCATGTATTTTGATCAACCATGAAATTGTTTCATGGTGGCTTGCTGCCATTATTGCAACGGTTGCTAGCGGAGTTTTAGCTGCCCTAGTAGGTGCTGCTTCATTGCGCACAACTGGCATTACCTTTGCAATGGTGACCTTGGCCTTCGGCGAAGCAGGGCATGTGATCGTTGGACGAAACTTCTTTAACCTTACGGGTGGAGAAAACGGAATCGCACTTAACGCAGATTTTGTCCCACAATTTTGGATTGGTGTTGTCAATACAAAGTACATCTACTGGACTGCGCTTTTGGCATTGATAATCACTTACTTAGTCATTTGGTGGGTTACAGAGAGCTCTGCAGGCCGTGTCTTTGCTGCACTGCGAGATAATGAGCAACGAGTTCAGGTACTTGGTTTAGATACCCAAAAGTTCAAGCTTCTCTCCTTTGTAATCAGCGGAACCTTGGCTGGAATGCTCGGATTTGTCATGCTTATTGCAGCCGGCAGCGCAGCACCACGCTTTGCAGAATCATCGGTGACTATTGCGCTTCTGCTCATGGTTGTTATCGGAGGAGCAGTTACTCGTTGGGGCGCAGTACTTGGTGGAATTTTCTACTCATTTGCATCAACTCGTATGCAGGACCTCACCCAACAAGAATCATTCAAATCAATTCCTGAATGGATTGGTGGTCCAATTGCAGAACCAGCACTTTTGTTGGGTCTGATCTTTATCTTTATTGTGATGTTTGCTCCTGGCGGATTGTCTGGAGCGTATTACCGACTTCGCATGAAAGCCCTTGCCCGCAAACACTCATGATCGAAAAACTCTGGGAACCAACTTTGAATGGCGAGACAGCCATAGAAAAGTTGCTGGTAGAAAAAGGTTTTGACTCATACGCAACTTTGCATCAATGGAGTGTCAAAAATCCTGGCGAATTTTGGTCTCATGCCTGGGATGACAACAATGTAATTGGAGTAAAAGGTACAACGCCTTATGTAAAGGGTACAGATTTCATCTCTTCACGTTTTTTCCCAGAGGCACGATTAAATGTTGCAGAAAACCTATTGGCACATGGTGATGCTGATGAGGTCGCAATAGTTTCGATTCTTGAAACTGGGGTGCGTGCAGAGATTACGTGGGCACAGCTAAGAATTAAAGTCGCAGCAACTGCAGCTGCCATGCGGGCTGAAGGTGTTGTTGCAGGAGATCGGGTTGTTGCATGGGTTCCAAATGTTACAGAGACAATTATCTATGGCCTTGGTGCCCTAAGTATTGGCGCAATAGTTTCAACCGCTTCTCCAGATTTTGCACCTCACGCTGTTGAAGATCGTTTTGGCCAAGTTGAGCCGAAGCTTCTTTTAGCTGCAGATGGATATAACTACAACGGTAAGTACTTTGATTGCACCGAGAAATCCTTGGAAATTGAAAAACTTCTACCAACTCTGAAGAAAACCGTTCGTGTAAGCCAATTCGAAGCCTGGATCGCTCCCTTTATTGGAGCCAAAGCGGTGTTTGAGCAGCTGCCATTTGATCATCCTGGCTTTGTACTCTTTTCTTCGGGAACCACTGGCAAGCCAAAGTGCATCACCCATAGCGGTGCAGGGGTAATGCTTAAAGCTCAATCTGAAATGTTGTATCAATTCAATATCAACAAAGGCCAAAAGGTATTTTTCTTCACTACCTGTGGCTGGATGATGTGGAATTGGTTAACAATGGCGCTGGGTCGCGGAGCCACCATAGTTTTATTTGATGGCGCACCAATGGCTCCAACCCCCACACGTTTATTTGATATTGCCCAAGATGAAAAATTAGATTTCTTTGGAGTGTCAGCCAAGTTTATAGATTCAGCCCACAAAGAAGGTTTGGTTCCAGCAAAGAGCCATGACCTTTCATCGGTAAAGACAATTGGATCTACGGGATCTGTTCTTTCACCTGAGAGTTTTGATTATGTGTACTCATCTGTTAAATCTGATGTGCACCTTGCATCAATGTCAGGTGGTACAGATATCTGTGGCTGTTTCTTAGCGGGAGTTCCTACCCAACCTGTTTATCGCGGAGAGCTACAGGGGCCATGTTTGGGAATGGCAACAGATGTATTTGATAGCAAAGGTAAAAGTGCAGCTATTGATGAGAAAGGCGAACTTGTTTGCACAGTTCCATTTCCATCCAAACCAATTGGTTTTTGGGCAGATGCCGATAACGCCAAGTACAAGGCAGCATACTTTGAAGGTTTTCCAGGGGTTTGGACCCATGGTGATTTTGCATCAAAGTCGGCAACAGGTGGATTTACATTGTTTGGTCGAAGTGATGCAACGCTCAATTCAAAAGGTGTTCGCATTGGAACCGCCGAGATTTACCGAGTCGTTGAAACTTTTCCGCAGGTGCAGGAAGCTATGGCTGTTTCGCAAGATTGGGAGAATGACACACGAGTTATTTTGTTTGTGGTTGTTAAATCAGGTCAAGAGTTCAATGAGAATGTTGAGAAAGAAATCAAGACAGCGTTACGTACCCAAGCATCCCCACGCCATGTTCCAGATTTGATTGTTGTTGCTCCAGAGCTTCCGCGGACAAAGTCCAATAAATTAGTTGAGTTAGCGGTAACCGATGTAATCAATGGTCGCGAGGTTAGAAATCGTGATGCGCTGGCCAATCCAGATTCATTGGATTGGTTCAAAGGGTTGGTGCCTTAGGCTTAGTCAGTGATCACAATCGCTACACCAGAGGCTATGCATCAACTTGGCATACAACTTTCAGCTCATCTGCGTGCTGGTGATCTTCTTCTAGTAAATGGCCCACTTGGTGCAGGTAAGACAGTTCTAGCCCAAGGGGTTGGCGCGGGTCTGGGAGTTACTGGAATAACATCTCCAACCTTTGTTATCTCGCGTGTTCATAAAGCAGCGATTCCATTTATCCATGTCGATGCCTATCGCTTAGTTGACTCTGAAAATCCCAACCTGTACTTGGATGATCTAGATCTTGATATCGCAAACTCAATCACCTTGATTGAATGGGGTGGAGCAGAGTCAGCTCGTTTAAGTGAGGATCGACTGGAGATCATGATTGATCGCAGTAATGATGAACGCACAGTTGAAATCAAAGCGGTTGGGCCACGTTGGGCAGGGTTTTCGCTATGAGCAAAGTGTTAGCGATTGATACATCAACGTCGCGTAGTTGTGTTGCGATCATTGATGGAGCTAATGTTTTATACAGCGGATTCAGAGATGGCGCGACTGCACATGGTCCATCCTTGCCAGCGTTGGTACAAGAAGCACTATCTGTTAGCGATGTTGATGAAGTTGTTGTTGGAATGGGCCCGGGACCATTCACGGGCTTGCGAGTTGGCATCGCCTTTGCGCAGAGCTTTGCTTTAGCTCGCGAAATTCCTGTTCGGGGAGTGTGTTCGCTTGATGCAATCGCAGCGCAAGTTGCTGAAAAAGATTTCATCATCACAGTAGATGCAAGACGTAAAGAGGTTTATTGGGCTCGGTACAAAGATGGGGTCCGAGTTGGAGATCCTGCAGTTAATTTTCCTGCAGATGTAAGTGGGGCAACGATTCATGCAGATCTATTCCCGGACATGGTTGCGTTAGCAAATTTGCCTGGCACCGTAACCGAACCAATTTATCTGCGTAGACCAGATGCTGTAGCAACGGCGGACAGATGATTAGTTATCGCGTTGCAACCGCCTTTGATCTTCCAGTCTTTGTCTCCCTAGACAAAGAGTTGTTTCCGTACTCGCCATGGTCGACATCTCAGTACAAAGAAGAGTTCTCTAGTCCAACCCGGCACTTTGTTGTCGCTGTTGATGAGGCGCAAAGCATTATTGGGTATGCGGGAGTTTTCGCACCGGGCGGTGCAGAAGCTGATGTGCTGACAGTGGGTGTTGTGCCAAGCCACCGCGGCAAGGGCATTGCACGCCAGTTAATGGCGCTGATTACCGAATGGGCAAAGGCACAAGGTTCAACGGCGATGATGCTTGAGGTAAAGGTAGATAACCCAGAAGCTATTGGGCTTTATGAGTCATTGGGGTACTCAAAACTGAATGTTCGCAAGGATTACTTTGGCGCAGGACTTGATGCGCTAGTAATGCGATTGGAGCTTTCGTGAGCGAACCAATTGTTTTAGGAATTGAAACATCATGTGATGAAACCGCGGTTGGAATTGTTCGCGGCCGTACCTTGCTTGCAAATGTCATTGCATCAAGTGTTGAAGAGCATGCACGTTTTGGGGGAGTAGTACCTGAGATCGCAAGCCGTGCACACCTAGAAGCGATGATTCCAACTTTGCATCAAGCACTTAAGGATTCAAAGATCTCCTTAAAGGATATTGATGCAGTTGCTGTGACAGGTGGACCAGGATTAGTAGGAGCATTGCTAGTTGGTGTTGGCTCAGCTGCTGGTCTTGCCTTGGGATTAAACAAACCAATCTATGCAGTTAACCATTTAGCAGCCCACGTTAGTGTTGATTTTCTAACTCACACAGATCCACTTGATCCAACAATTGCATTGTTAGTAAGTGGCGGTCACTCATCACTGTTGCAAGTTGATGACATCACCGGATCAATTACAAAACTTGGCGAAACAATGGATGATGCTGCCGGCGAAGCCTTTGACAAGATTGCACGTGTTATGAAATTGGGATTTCCTGGTGGACCTGCAATCGACAAGTTAGCTAAAGAGGGAAGCACTACTGCAATTGATTTTCCACGCGGCTTAACTACTTCACAAGATTGGCAGACCCGCCCCTTTGATTTCTCATTCTCTGGTCTGAAAACTGCGGTCGCACGATATTTAGAGGCAACACCTGATTATGCAAAGGCAGATGTAGCCGCTTCCTTCCAAGAAGCGATCGTCGATGTGCTGTTGTTAAAGGCGTTGGCGGCCTGCAAACAATCTGGAATCCAATCGCTGGTTATCGCTGGAGGAGTGGCCGCTAATTCACGACTTCGCGCCGTGGCCCTTGAACGGTGTGAAAAGGCCGGTATCCAACTTCGGGTTCCAAGCCCTGGGCTGTGCACCGATAACGGGGCGATGGTGGCAGCGCTGGGCTCCTTAATGGTTTCAGCGGGCCGCAGCCCCAGCCCAGTGGCCTTTGACGCTGATTCCAGCCTGCCTGTAACCACTGTAAGCCTGTAATCCCGATTTGCTGCGTGGGAATAGCCCGCCTAGAGTTTGCGTTAGCACTCACGGCCCGAGTCTGCTAATTCGGACCGCACGAGGAATCAATAGCTTCAAAAACTAGAAGGAGTTAGACCATGGCAGTTAAGCCACTAGAAGATCGCATTGTTATCAAGACAAATGAGGCTGAGACAACAACAGCATCAGGTCTTGTTATCCCAGATACAGCAAAAGAGAAGCCACAGGAAGGCACTGTTGTCGCAGTTGGCCCGGGTCGCTTTGATGATGGCGTACGCGTTCCGATGGATGTCAAGGTTGGCGATGTAGTTCTTTACAGCAAGTACGGCGGAACTGAAATCAAGCACGGTGGAGAAGATC
>JACCDL010224000.1_pt1 | contig 22412 bp, 21 predicted proteins | sample 7441931 | NCBI WGS metagenome assembly JACCDL01 (sample SAMN15323437, study PRJNA562643) | freshwater metagenome | isolation source: river surface water | place: USA:Blue River Watershed | collected 2017-08-16 | reverse complement strand
GTTGCACCGTGCTGGTCGAACGCGAAGGGCGGCATGCTGGCCAATGGCTGGGCAAATCGCCCTGGCTGCAATAGGTGCACTTTACCGGAGAAGCGGCCATCGGGGACCTGGTTGAGGTTGAACTGACCGAGGCTGGGCCGAACTCACTCGCAGCCCGGTTGCTGGAACCCGCTGCAGCCTGACCAGTTTTTCCACCAACTGTAACGGCCTTGTCGCTTGCGCGCGGCACCGCTGCGCCTAAGCTTCGAATCAGCCATTCCGGCTGCACTGAAAGGAGCGCCCTGCCCTCTCTATGGCTCGCAAACCTGCCCGCGCCCAAGAAGACCGCGATGTCTTCGGGCAAACCCGCATCCAGCCCCGTCGCGCTCGCACGGAGATGGATTTTGACGAGGCCACAATCCTGGGGGCGCTGTTCGGGCAGTTCGACGCCAACCTGGTACAGATCGAAAACCGCCTGGGCGTGTTCATTTCCGCCCGTGGCAATCGCGTTCAGATTGAAGGACCGGAAGACAGCGTGGGCCGCGCCCGGGATGTATTGCGCGCGATGCACCAGCGGCTGATGAGCGGCCAGGATCTGGATGCCGGTGCGGTGGAGTCGATCATCATGATGTCAGCCGAACCAACCTTGGAAGGCATTGTGACAGGCAATGACGGTGCGCCATCGGTGATGATCCGCACCCGCAAGAAAACGATCGTCCCCCGCAGCGCGACGCAAATCGAATATATGAAGGCCCTGGCCAGCCGCGACATCATCTTCGCTTTGGGCCCGGCGGGGACCGGCAAGACCTATGTCGCCGTGGCCCAGGCCGTCAGCCAGTTGATCACCGGATCGGTCCAGCGCCTGATCCTCAGCCGCCCGGCGGTTGAGGCTGGGGAACGGCTCGGATTCCTGCCAGGTGACATGAAGGACAAGGTCGATCCCTATCTGCGCCCGCTTTACGATGCGCTCTACGATTGCATGCCGCCAGAGCAGGTTGAGCGGCGCATCGCCAGCGGCGAGATTGAGATCGCGCCGATCGCCTTCATGCGCGGCCGCACCCTGGCCGAAGCCTTCGTGATCCTTGACGAAGCCCAGAACACCACACCGGCGCAGATGAAGATGTTCCTGACCCGCTTTGGCCAAAACAGTCGGATGGTCATTTGTGGTGACCCCAACCAGGTCGACATCCCTGGTGGCCCGCAGATGAGCGGACTGAACGATGCGGTCACCCGGCTAGAGGGCATTGAGGGCATCGCCGTTACCCGCTTCACCAGCGCCGACGTGGTACGCCACCCGATCGTTGGGCGGATCGTTGATGCCTATGAGGGGCAGCACGGCTAACTGCCGCAAGGCTCGACTTGAAGCGCATCCCACGGCATGGGGGTGCTAGTGGAACTGGAAATCGAGATCGAGGCCGCCTGGCCGCAAGCCATTGACTGGGAGGCCGTGGCCACCCGCGCCGTCGCTGCGTTGTGTCATGTCGCCCCCGAACTGGCCAACGCACGCCTTTCAGCCAGCCTGCTATTCTCCGACGATGCCGAAGTCCACGTGCTGAACCGCGAATGGCGCGGCAAGGACCAGCCCACCAACGTCCTGTCGTTCCCGATGCTCGCGCGCGAAGATCTGCTGGCATTGCCGCAGGACGGCCCGCCTGAACTGCTCGGGGACATCGCCCTGGCGCTTGAAACCTGTGCCCGCGAAGCGGCGGACAAGGGCGTGCCGCTGGAACACCATGCGACCCATCTGGTTGTCCATGGCCTTCTCCACCTGGCCGGGCATGACCATGTTCATTCGGATGACGAAGCGGCAGCGATGGAAGCGCTGGAAATCAAGGCCCTTGCGCTGATGGGCATTGGCGACCCATATGGCGATCGCGATCCAGCTAACGGATCGCCAATAGGGGATTGATGAGTACCATGGCCGACGGCCCATCCGGAGACGGAGAGAGTAGGCGCTTTACCTGGCGCGCGATCAAACGCTGGTTCGACCGGGTCGACGGCGTTGAGCAATCACTGCGCGCCCAGCTTGAAGAGGCGATCGACGATCACGAAGGTGGCGATGATCGCCCCGGCAATGGCGATCTGTCTGCGCTTGAGCGCGAGATGCTGCGCAACCTGCTGCATTTCAGCGAGCACGATGCCGATGACGTCGCCATTCCGCGCGGCGAAATTGTCGCCGTGCCAGACACCGCGACTTGGGAAGAAGTCGTCAGTGCCTTTGCCGAACACGGGCATTCGCGGATGCCAGTCTACCGCGATAGCCTGGACGAAATCGTCGGCATGGTCCTGATCAAGGACGTGTTCAAATTTCTTGCGGGCGGAAAATCGCCAAAGGATTGGACCAGCCTGCTGCGCCAGCCGCTCTACGTACCGCAGGCACGCGGCGCGCTGGACGTGCTGAATGACATGCGCGCCAGCCGCGTCCATCTCGCCGTGGTGATCGACGAATATTCCGGCACCGATGGAATCATTACCTTCGAGGATCTGGTCGAAGAGATCGTCGGCGAGATTGAGGACGAGCACGACGACGCGCCCGAGGCGCTGCTTGTGCCGCTGGAAAGCGGCATGTGGGAAGCCGATGCGCGCGCCGAACTGGACGACGTGGCCGATGCGATCGACCCGCGTCTGGCCGAAGTTGAGGAAGACGTCGACACGCTGGGCGGTCTGGCCTTCCTGCTGGCCGAAGCCGTGCCGCAGGTGGGGGCAATCCTGGAGCATCCGAGCGGATGGCGACTGGAAGTCATTGCAGGCGACGAAAAGCATGTTACCCGTCTACGCCTGCATCCGCCCTCTCCCCAGGACGAACCCGAAGAGTAATCCGTGGCCATCCGCCGTCTGCCCCCTCTGCGCGCGATTGAAGCGTTTGTGCGGATTGTCCGCCTTGGTTCTGCCCGAGCTGCGGCCGATGAGCTTGGCCTAAGCCCTTCGGCCCTGTCGCGCCGGGTCTCGGCACTCGAAGACTTCATTGGCAAGCGGCTGTTCACCCGCCAGCACCAGTCAATGAAGCTGACCGATGACGGCAGCACCTTTTACAACGCTGTTGCACCCAAGTTTGATGAGCTGGCAGCAGCCGTTGAAGGCCAGGTAGAGGATAGCCGCGTGCTGCGCCTGCGGCTTGGCGTGCTGCCGTTGTTCGGCAGCCAGCGGCTGTTTCCGCGGCTGCCCGAATTGCGCAAGGCCCAACCGCGCCTGCACATCGATTTCGATACCAGCCCGCATCTGGATCACCGGGTCGGTGACACACTCGATGCTGCCTTCATCCTCTCGCCGCAGCCGGACCCCTCGTTCCACGCGGTCCAACTGGATCACAACAAGGTCTATGCGATCACCTCGAAGGCGCTCGCAGCAGAAATCGGACCGACGCCCGACCGCGACGTGCTGTCGCGCCAGACATTCCTGATTCACACCGAGCTGCCCGACAGCTTTATCGCCTGGAAACAGGCAATCGATCTGCCCGACCTCGAACCGGCGGCGATTGACCATTACGATTCCGGTCAATTGATCCTTGAGGCGGCAGCCCAGGGCCTGGGCATAGCGATCATGCACGATGCCCACTTCGATCGGGCGCAGGACACCCGCCTGGCCAGCCTGTTCGATATCGAGGTCAAGAGCCCCTATTCCTATTGGTTCGTTTGCAAGCCCCACGCGCTGGACATCCGTGCCGTGCGGATCTTCCACGACTGGGTGGTGAAAACAGGGCTGTGATCGGGCAGGATCGACGGATGAACCGTCGATTCGCCCTACTCGCCATCCCCGCCTTGTTTGTGCTGGCTGCGGCTGCGCCGCCGAAGCGGCCGGTTGCGAAGCGCCCAGTGGCCACAAAGCCCACGCCCACGCCAGCTCCGCTGGGTGACACCGTGCGCGTGGCGCTGATTACGGAACTGGGCACGATCGAGCTGGAACTCGACAACAAGCGTGCTCCGATCACGACACAGAACTTCGTTCGCTACGTCGATCTGAAGAAGTTCGATGGGATCAGCTTCTACCGCTCGTTGCGATTGGCCTGGGGCGACCAGCCGAACGGGCTGATCCAGGCGGGTCTGCAAGGCCATCCGCTGAAAGTGCTGAAGCCAATCGTGCACGAACCGACCAGCCAGACTGGACTGAGCCACAAGGCGGGAACGATCTCGATGGCAAGGTTGGCGCCGGGCACGGCCACGGCGGACTGGTCGATAATGCTGTCAGACCTGACCGGCCTCGATGCCGATCCCAAAGCAAGCGATCCTGATGCCCAGGCTGGCTTTGCCGCCTTTGGCCGTGTCGCTGCCGGAATGGATGTGGTGCGGAAGATTTGGGAATCGCCCATCTCGCCGACTAAGGGCGAAGGGCCGGTTAAAGGCCAGTTGCTGGAACCGCCGATTAAAATCATCAGCGCGCGGCGGATCGCCGATCCGCCGGCACCGAAGCCTGCGACTTAGGCGACAGTCGCCTTGCGGATCACCCCCGGGTTTGCCGGCGGTTCGCCCTTGGGCAGGGCATCAACGTGCTCCATGCCTTCGATCACCTGACCCCAGACAGTGTACTGGCGATCAAGGAAGGTGGCATCGTCAAAGCAGATGAAGAACTGGCTGTTGGCCGAGTGCGGATAGCTGGTGCGGGCCATCGAGCAAACGCCGCGCACGTGCGGTTCATTGTTGAATTCGGCCTGCAGGTCGGGCTTGTCCGAGCCGCCCATGCCGGTGCCGTTGGGGCAGCCGCCCTGGGCCATGAAGCCGGGGATCACGCGGTGAAACTTCACCCCGTCATAAAAGCCTTCCTGGGCCAGCTCGACGATGCGGGCAACGTGGCCCGGGGCAAGGTCGGGACGCAGCTTGATCACGACATCGCCGCTATCGAGCGAGAGGGTGAGGGTTTCAGCCATGGTAATCTCCACTAGGTTTTCGCAGCCGATATAAGGCCGCGTGGGACAAAGTCACGCCTCAAGCCGGGAGCCGGGTTGCAAAAGCCGGTAACCCGCCTAGACCGGCCGGGTCATGACCATGGACAAGCTCGACCCCGACCTGCACGAAAGCGCCGCGCTCGCGGCCGAAACTGTGCACGAAAGCGAGAGCCTGGACGCTGAAAACACCCTGAAGCCGGAATTCGTCCGCCGCGTGCGCGACAGTCTGGAAGCGGGCGAGAACGACGCGGTCTATGGCATGGTCGAAGGGCTGCATCCGGCCGACATCGCCGACCTGTTCGAACTGCTCGATTCCGATGACCGCCCAGCCCTGGCCCTGGCGATCAGCGACCTGATGGGCAGCGAGGTCTACGCCGAGCTCAATGACTATGTCCGCGAGGATATCGTCGAACAGCTCCCGGCCGAGACCGTGGCGGACATCGCCGAACAGCTCGACACCGACGATGCCGTCGCCATGCTGGAAGACCTCGACGAGGAAGACCAGCAGGCCGTCCTTGCCGAAATGGAACCGGAAGATCGCGCCGCGATCGAGACGGCCCTGTCTTACCCGGAAGAGTCCGCCGGTCGCTTGATGAGCCGCGATTTCGTCGCGGTGCCAGAGCATATGACCGTGGGCGACCTGATCGATTTCCTGCGCGAATCCGGCGAACTGGCCAACGAGTTCTGGGAAGTGTTCATAGTCGACGCGCGGTTCCATCCGGTCGGCACCTGCGCGCTCAGCTGGATCCTGCGCACCCCGCGCTCGATCGCGCTGACTGACGTGATGCAGCGCGACCAGACCCTGATTCCGGTCACGATGGACCAGGAAGAGGTGGCGCTGCGGTTCCAGAAGTATGCGCTGATTTCGGCCGCGGTGGTCGATCCGGACGGACGCCTTGTCGGCCAGATCACGGTCGACGACGTGGTCCACATTATTCAGGAAGAAGCCGGCGAAGACGTCCTGCTGCTGTCCGGCGCCGGTGATGGCGACATCAACGAGCCGATCCAGACCACCATCCGCACCCGCCTGACCTGGTTGGTGGTCAATCTTGGCACGGCCATCATCGCGGCGAGCGTGGTTGGGCTGTTCCAAGGCGCAATCGCCAAGTTCGCCCTACTGGCCGTGCTAATGCCGATCGTGTCGGGCATGGGCGGCAACGCCGGAACGCAAACACTGGCGGTGATTGTCCGCGCATTGGCCACCAACCAGCTGACCAGTTCCAATACCTGGCGCATGATTGCGCGTGAATTCAGCATCGCTTCGGCCAATGGGCTGGCCTTGGGCGTGCTGATCGGCACGGGCGTGGGTGTGATCTTCAGCAACCCCTTGCTCGGCGGCGTGATCGCCACGGCGATGCTGATCAACAATCTGATTGCCGGGCTTGCCGGTATCCTTGTGCCGGTGACACTGGACCGGCTCAAGATCGACCCGGCAGTCTCGTCTGCCGTCTTCGTGACTATGGCGACGGACGTGATGGGCTTCTTCTCATTCCTAGGTCTGGCCGTACTCAGCGGACTGGCCTGATGCCGCTGCACCTGACCAAAGTGGCCTATGGCGCCCAGTCGCTGGAGGAAATCCGCAGCTGGTTCGCCACGCGCGGCGCGGAAGCCCGCCTGACCACCCGCTATCTGCCGAAGCGCCATGACGAGATAGTTCCCGGTGGCTCGCTCTTCTGGATCTTCAAGCATCAGCTGGTGATGCGCAGCCCGATCCTGCGCTTTGAAGAGGCTGACGGCGGCCGCACCAATATCGTCATCGCTGCCAAGCTGATCGACGTGGTGCCGCGCCCCAAACGCGCCCACCAGGGCTGGCGTTATCTTGAGGATGCAGATGCCCCGCGTGATCTGGGCAGTGGGGAAGATAGCGGCGAGGTGCTGCCAGGCCATATCGCCGCCGATCTTGCGAGACTGGGGCTCGTCTGACCTAAAGGCAAAGTGGGAGGAGCGGGATGAAGCGGTGGCAGAAGTGGGCGCTGGGGATCACGCTTCCCGCCATGGCATTGGGTGCGGTCGGCTATGCCAAGCGGACCGACCTGGTCCTGGCCCTGGCGGCACGCCAGATGTCGCACGATATCGCGCCCAACCGACCGATCCCCTGGCAGCAAGGGCCCGACAAGGCCGCCCAGCCAATCGATCAGCGCCCACCCAACGTGGTTTTCATCCTGCTGGATGACCTGGGGATCAACGACCTGACCGTGACCGGCACCGGCGTTGCCGGCGGTCGGGTGCCCACACCCAACATCGATCGTCTGGCCGCCAGTGGCGCGCAATTTACCCAGGCCTATTCGGGCAGCGCCACCTGCGCCGTTTCGCGCGCGCAGATCATGACCGGACGCTATCCCACCCGAACCGGGTTCGAATACACCCCCACCCCGCCCCGCATGGGCCGGATCGTGAAGATGGTGGCGGATGACATTCGCGGTGACTTGCCACCGGTGATCTATGACGCTGATGCCGATGCAAACAATCCGGGCTTTGCCGGTGAAGGATTGCCAAACAGCGAAGTAACGATCGCCGAACTGCTCAAAAAGCGCGGCTATCACACGGTCCAGATCGGCAAGTGGCACCTGGGCAATGCCAAGGGCTTTCACCCCAATGACCAGGGCTTTGACGAAAGCCTGATGATGGAAAGCGGGCTGCACCTGCCCGAAAACGATCCCAATGCGGTCAATGCCAAGATCGATTTCGATCCGATCGACCGCTTCCTGTGGGCTTCGATGCGCTTTGCGACGTCCTACAACAACGGCCCGTGGTTCGCGCCGGGCGGATACCTGGCCGATTACTGGACCGATCAGTCGATCAAGGTGATCCAGGCCAACCGCAACCGCCCGTTCTTCCTCTATCTGGGGCACTGGGGCGTTCACACGCCACTTCAGGCGACCAAGGCGGACTACCAAGCGGTTGGCGACATCAAGCCGCACCGCTTGCGCGTCTATGCCGCCATGTTGCGTGCGCTGGACCGGAGCGTCGGCCGGATCCAGGGTGAGCTCGACCGACTGGGTCTTGCGAAAAACACCATGATCGTCCTGTCGAGCGACAATGGCGGGCCCGGCTATATCGGGCTCGACGGGATCAATGCGCCCTATCGTGGGTTCAAGATCACGTTCTTTGAAGGCGGGATCAGGGTGCCGCTATTCATGGCCTGGCCCGGCCATATCAAGCCGGGCACCAAGGTGGCCCAACCCGTCCACCATATCGACCTGATGCCGACCATGGCCGCGGCCGCCGGGGCGCCGCTGCCCCAAGGGGTAGCGATTGACGGGCAAGACCTGCTGCCCGCAGCCGAGCGACAAGCCCGAATCAACCGGCCCAACGATGCGCTTTACTGGAACAGCGGCTATTATCAGGTGGTCCGCGCGGGCGACTGGAAGCTGCAGGTCAACGGCAAGCAAGGCAAGGCGTGGCTGTTTGACCTGAAGTCCGATCCGACCGAGCGCCGCAACCTGGCCGACGCCCAGCCTGCGAAATTCGCCGAACTCAAGGCCTTGCTCGCCAGGCACCAGCAAGGCCGAAAGCCGCCGCTTTACCGCTCTACCACCGACAGCGCGATCATGATCGACAAGACCATGGCCCAACATTTCCGCCCCGGTGACGAATACGTTTACTGGCCGAACTGAGCCGCCCGCTTGCGATCAGGTGTTCGCCGCCGCGGGATCATGCAGCATGGATGGATAGTACTTGTTCATCCATGCCTCGGCGATGTCACGCTTGGTTACATACTTGATGTAGAAGTTGATCGGCACCCCGGTTTTACCGTCTGACGCCCGCGCCACGTAATCATCAAGCGCGACCTGCAGCGAGTTCAGATCAATCACCTGATTGGCTTGCTCGTCGATATTGCCCACCGCATCAACCGCAGCCTTGATATAGTCCGATTTCATTTGCGCCAGCCCTTCCCCCTTGCGGGCATTGGCAGCGCTTGATGCGACGGTGGAAGAATTGTCGTTTGTCGCATCCTGCAAGGCGGCAAGGGCCTCCATGTCTGATTTCGGATCGCTTTGTAGCATCTTCACCGATGCCAAGACCTGGTTCGATTTGATTGACGGGATCAGCCCCATCGTGATCAGTGAGCAGTGCGATTGAATGTTCGATGTGCTCATCAGGTTCTTGAGGCTGGACGCCGATTGGGCATCAAGGCCCCAGCTGCCCTCGACATTTTCAAGGAACAGGTCTTCCTCTGCCTGCGCCTGGGCGGCGAACGAGGCTGACGATGCAGATTGACTGCTGTCAGTAACCTCGACTTGCTCAAAATGAACGAAACCAACGAAGCTTGATCCGTAGGTTGCCCCAATCAGCACGGCTAATGACTTTGATGCGTCATCATCCTGATTGGTCAGCGCCATCTTCTTCATAGCGTTCGGGTCTTCGACAGGCATCTTGTCGCTGGCCTGCTTGTTGTAGGAATCGATCGCCGCGTCGACATCAAGAACCAGCGGCGAGAAAACCTGCGCTTGCCGGCTTGTGCAATTGGCACAGATCACCAGTGTGCCGATCGTGCCGTGGTTCTGGTGCGCGGTCGTTACCGAACTGGTGGCAGAGGCCGCCGCCTGAGCACCGAACGAAGAACCAAGGAAACTGGAAACCTTGGACCCGACAAAGGTCGAGATCGCACTGGCTGCCGAAGCGGCACTTTGTTCATTATTTTCATACCGAAAATACTGAACATCCATGTTCATGGAGTCCGAACTGATTGGTAGTGCCGCTAGCTGGGAGGCGGTAAAATCAACCGGGCTTTGCAACTGGCTGGAAATCTGGGCCTGGCCTGCTTGCGCCTTTGCCGCAACGATTTCCTTTTCGGCCTGGGCAACGGCGCTGCCCAAGTCCTTGGCTGCTGACAGTATATCGCCCATCAGATCCTGGGTCTGCTTGTTGAAGTCCTGCAACATGTCAGGGGTTGCACCCAGGCTCACCAGTTCACGGGCCGTCATGTCCATGCTGAGTTTTTGGCGAAGCAGGGCGTTCACGTGATCGCGAGCCAGATCGACCGGCAGCTGAAGCTGCGCGATCTTTTCCAATGTCTGGATCTTACTGGGATCGACGATCATGCCCAGGACCAACGAGGGATCAAACGGAATAGTAGAAGTCGGCATGCAGGTTACTCCGGCACCAGATCTGGCTTAACGGTCAGGGCGGGCCTGCGAGACGGCGCTTTGGGCACCTGTCCAGAACGCTGAATAGGCATTCTGGACGGCAGCGATCAAAACCGTCTCTGCCAACGCCAGCGCATCGATCGTGCTGTAAACCGCGGCCATCAACTTGCCATAAGCAGCCGCCAGATCCGCCCCAGCTTGCTGCATGGTCTTTTCGTAAGCGACCATCGATTGGGCGATTTTTGCTGACTTAGCATAGTGGCGAACCACCAGAGCGCCCCTTGGCTGCTCGTCATAATCATAATCGTCGGCATCATGCTGATGGCTGGCGAGTTCGATTTGCGCGGCCAGCGTGGACCCTGCCGCTCGCAGTTCTGACTTGTAAATGCGAACGCCCATTTCCCAGTCATCAAAAGCGGATTGAATGTTACCGCCCGCGCGGACGCTGTCCTTGTCATAGGTGTTCAGCGCCGTAGCCATGGCGCGATCGAATGAGGCGTCCAGCACCGCTGTCTTTGGTGCGACCGAAGGTATCCGCATCAATCGCTCAAGCTCTTCGCCAACATGAGGAGCCGGGCCCGCCTTCGATTTAAAGATCTGCTCAATCCGCTTCAGCTTTGGCTTGGCTGACTGCGAGCCCAGTAGCTTGCGGATTTCTGCGACCTGGCGATCCGCCAGATTCAGCAATTCCTGGGCAAGGTCGTCGTGGATGGTCGGAAGCGGCTTAAGTCCGCCGGGCAGAGCCTCAAGCATAGCCTCTTCCTTTGCGGGCGAGGCCACCATCGCAGCAATTTCAGCTTCATCCGCAGCGGCGTGACGCTTCTCAGCCATTGATAAACACTCCCTAACATTGGGTGGTTAAATAATAATATTGCAATAAAACTGGAAATCAGTTGGGATCGATCACGTTAAGCAACGTAAAACCCTTGTTGATGGCCATATCGACACACCAACCTTCAATCAGGCAAGGGTTGCCAGTTGCGTAGATCGTGATGTCCATCGATGTGGCATTATTGTTGTTTTCAAAATAGTTATAGAAGCATTGCTGCATACCACCCGAGTTAGGGCCTGCGGCCGAATATCGGGTCCGGAGGTCTCGTGCCGCCTTTCCAATATAGGTGTAGCGCCTTGTATTATCGCTTGAAATTGCGACGTAAACAATTGACAAACTTCCACCGCCCTGAATGGAAGTATCATTACCTGATTTTGATGAAATATTTTGCCAGATATTTGCAGCGTTAAAGTGATTTATTTTCAAAAACTGAAAATCGTAAACAAGCGCAATGACGCCTTGCAACTGTGCACCGTAAGCATTGTCAAAACCACAAATCAGCTGACGCGAGTTCTGACCCAGGTTCAAAAGATTCGAAATAGCCAACGCACAGCCCCTCTCGACTCGCAAATCACTAAGATTGCTAGATTTTCTTAAAGGAGTGCAGATTGTACGTAATGTCAACAGGTCTTTCGCGGCAGCCCTAAGCGTTGCACGCGTTTAACCGTTAGAATCAGGGTTAGCGTCTGGGCATCGGCAAGCGAACTTGACCGATCACGCTGTGCTACAGCTTGCGTAGCCGGGCAATATAGGCGCGCACGTCATGCTCGATATCGCCGTCATAGCGCGGGGCTGAACGGGCGAAGGCAGCCTCTAGGGCTTCGGTGCGTTCGGCCATTTGGACAGCGTTATAGGCATGGCTCACCACGAACCGTTCGCGCGCCGCCAATTGTGGCAGGATGATTTCGGCATAGCGATCAGCCGGCATCGCAACATCACGACCGCCCTCGCTCGTCAAACCCGACAGGACCCAGCCCGGAATGATCGTGCCAGCGTGGACATGTTCTGGAAGGTCCTCGCGCAGACTCTCGGTCATGCCGAGCACGGCGTGCTTCGAAGCGATATAGGCCGCATTGCGCGGGACGGCACAGAACAGGGCATTTTCAGACGCGACATTGTAAATCGCGCTTGGATGATCCTGCACCGCCATGCGCGGGGCAAAGGCGCGGCAACCATGCCACACGCCCCAGAAATTGACTTCGAAGATCTGCCGCGCCGCACCCGGATCAACCTTCCACAACCGGCCGTGGGCACCACCGATGCCGGCATTGTTGACGAGCAGATCGACCCGGCCAAACCGCTGCCAGGCGAGTTCGGCCAGCGCCTCAACCTCTTCCAGCTTGGCAACATCGCAGGCGACAATGTCTTCCCCGGCTTCGCGGTCGGCGAGCAGGACCTGTGCCCCGGCTGCTGACAGCGCCTTGCCCAGCGCACCACCGATTCCCCCGGCCCCGCCGGTGATAACGGCGACCTGGCCGGTGTAATCGGGCATCATCCCGCCCGCGCCGCCAGTTCAGCCTCGCGGGCGATCACGCGGCGCAAGGCATTGGCATAGGTTTCAGGCTCCTGCGCGCCAGGGATCATGTACTTGCCGTTGACCACCATGGCGGGAACGCCCGTGACGTTCATGTCATAGGCCATGCGCTGCTCTTCGAGCACCTGTTGGCCCAGCACCGCATTGTCGAGCGCTGCCGTGACCTGGGCGCGATCTATTCCGATACTCTCGGCAAGATCGGCCAGTACGGCGGGATCGGAGACATTGCGGCGCTGCTGGAAGTGCGCATCAAACAGCGCCAGTTTCAATTCGGTCTGCTTTTCCGGGCCGTATTGGGCCAAGGTCCAGAGCAACAGCTTGTGCGCTTTTTCGGTGTTCCACAGCCGCGCTTCGGGCGCATCGCCATCGCCCGCGTAGTCGAACGAATAGCCCGCCCGCGCGCCAATCTCTTTCATCTGCGCCCGGGCGCCCGCCATCTGGTCAGGCGTGCGGCCATATTTGCGCGCGATGTGGGCCTGCTGCTCCTCGCCCTCGGCGGGCATGTCGGGGTTAAGCTGGAATGCGTGCCAGCGCACCTCGGCCTCTACCTCGCCCTGCAGCGTGGCCAGCCCCTTTTGCAGCTGCGAGTAACCGATGATGCACCAAGGGCACATCACGTCAGACCAGATGTCGATCGTCACCTTCGCAGGCTGGGTCATCGTTCAAGCCACCATTTGAGCAGGTAATGGGCCACTGCGTGCGGCGGCGGGGCAATAAAGGGCGCGTCCTCGTCACCGGCCATCGCCGCGACAATCTCTGCGCGCGAGAACCAGCGCGCCTCTTCAAGCTCAGTCGTATCGATGGTCAGTTCGGCGCTGTCGGCATGGCTGTGGCAGCCGATCATCAGGCTTGACGGAAACGGCCATGGCTGGCTGGCGACATAGGTCACATCGCGTACCAACAGCCCTGCCTCCTCATGCACTTCGCGGGCAACGGCATCCTCAATGCTTTCGCCCGGCTCAACGAAGCCAGCCAGCGCTGAAAACCGTCGCGGCGGAAAGCGCGGCTGGCGGCCCAGCAGCAGGTTGCCCTGATGCTCAACCAGCATGATCGTCACCGGATCGACGCGCGGGAAATGTTCGGCCTTGCAGGCTTGGCTGGTGCAGGACCGCTGCCAGCCGCCCTTGGCCAACTTGGTCGGCGAACCGCAGCGCGCGCAAAACCGGTGGCGGGCGTGCCAATCGACCAGGCTGCGCGCGCCGCCATAGGTTGCCAGCTCCCCGTGGTCGAGCGAGGCCATGGCGGCCCACAGGCGGGGATTGGCGGGCGCAACCGATCCCCCCAGATTTGGCGCGACTTCGGCGAAGCACCCCTTGCCGTCAGCCAGGCCCAGGAAGACCAGTTCACTATCCGGTGCCGCATCGGCCAAGGTGCCCCATTCAAGCCGGTTATCGACCGAGATGATCGGATCGAGCCCATCAAGCTTGAGCAGCCGCGCCCGCCAATCCATCAACCCATTAAGGGCATCGGGATTGGCGCGGATGTGATCGGCCCGGTCAATCGGCGAACCGGCAAAGGCAATCTTTGCGCTCATGCCCCGCGCATCGCCGCCAGATCGGCCAGCACCGTAACCGGGAACTCGGCATGGATCGGCAGGGATTCGGACGGCATGTACTGGGTATAGACCCCAGCGCGCAGGCCCAGCCGCGTATTGACGAAGGCAACGGTCCCGGCCGCCCCGCCCCAGCCATAGGTCCCCGCATCGCGGCCCATGCCGGAACGGCCACCGGCACCATTACCGGCCCCTTCGATAAAGGTGCCCTTGGTATCGACACCATCGGGCAGCAGGTTGCTGGTGCCCAAGGCCACTGCTGCGGCGCCCATGACGCGCTTGGTGCCGACCATCCCGGCATTGGCGATCATCTTGAGGAAGCGGTCATAGTCTGCCGGGGAACAGACCAGCCCTGAGCCGCCGAAGGCAAAGGCCGGGCGGTCCAGGTAAATCGAGTTCTTGCCCGGATCGATCGGGATCGGGAAACCGCCCATCAGGCCATAATTGCCGGTCAGGCGGTGGGCCTCGCTGGCAGGCACCTGGAAGAAGCTGCTCTTCATGCCGATCGGATCGAACATCCGCTCTTGCAGGAAGGCTTCAAAGCTCTTGGCCCCCGAAGCACGCTGGATCACCACGCCCAGCACGTCGAGCCCCATCGAATAGTGCCATTCGGTGCCCGGCTCCGAGACCAGCGGCACCGACGCCGCCAGCTTGACGAATTCGTCCGGCCCGGGCGTCGGCGGGCTGACCGGCATGCCCGGGATCTTCATCCGCGAAAGCACCGCCGGGGTCACGCCCAGCCGCAGCAATTCGGCGCTGACCTTGTCCTTGCCGACCCCGGCATAGCCCAGGCCAGCCGTGTGGGTCAGCAGGTGGCGGATCGTGATCTGGTTCTTGGCCGGACGCGATTCCAGGCTGTTCTTGGGATCGATCGCGACCTGCATTTTGGCAAATTCCGGAATGAAATCGGCCACTGGCTGATCCAGCTTCAGCTTGCGATCATCGATCAGCATCATCGCCGCCATGCCGGTGATCGGCTTGGTCTGCGAATAGGCCCGGAACAAGCTGTTCTCGCCAACATCATCGGGATCGTCGAAGGCTTCGCGGCCACGGACGATGAAGCCCGGATCCTTATCCCCCCAGCCGAGCGCGGCAACCATGCCCGATACGCTCTGCTTGCTGACGTACTTGTCGAGCATCGCCGTCACCTTGGGCCAACGCGCCTCAAGACCAACGGTCGAGGCAGCCTGGGCCAGCTGGCTGCCGAACGGCAAAGTGCCGATGGCCGCACCGGCACCCAGCAGCACGGTCGAGCGCAGCAGGTTCCGGCGCGAAAGCGCGATGGCGTCATGATGGTGCAAGGTCATTCTCCCAGTCTTATCGTTGTGCCAGCGCCAATCGCGCCGCCTTGGCAAACAGGGTGGGCAGGCCGGCTTCCTCGATCCGGTCCAGCGGCCACCATTCGCCACTGTCGCTTGCCAGCCTATCCAAATCGTCGCCCGAATAAAGCATCAATTGCAAATTGAGATCGAAATGGGTGAAGCCGTGGCAGACCACGCCGCCTGCAGTCCACTCGCCGCTGAGCGGCACTTGTGAAGTCCCATCGCTACGGGCGGACCAGCCATCGTCCGGCAGAGCGCGCATGCCGCCCAGCGTGCCCTTCGCAGGGCGGCGCACCAGCCAGATCGTGTCATTGCGCTCAATCCAGTAAGCCCGCCCCTTGCGCTGCGGCTTTGCCGCTTTGGGCAGCTTGACCGGGAAACGCTCCGCGCCCTGCTGGCGCCCAAGGCAATGCTCCGCCAGCGGGCAAAGCAGGCAACGGGGATTGCGCGATGTGCAGACTGTTGCGCCAAGGTCCATCATCGCCTGGGCGAAATCGCCCGAGCGGCTTGCCGGTGTCAGCTCCTCGGCCCGGGCCCGGATCGCCTTGCGCGCGGCAGGAAGCGGTTCATCAATGGCAAACAGGCGCGCCACCACCCGTTCGACATTGGCATCAACCACAGTCGCTCGTTCGCCAAAAGCGATCGCGGCAACGGCAGCAGCCGTATAGGCTCCAAGCCCCGGCAATTCGCGCAATTCCACCTCGGTTCGAGGGAATGCACCGCCACGGGCCGCGACGGCCCGCGCGCAGGCCAGCAAGTTGCGGGCGCGAGCGTAATAGCCAAGGCCGGCCCAGGCAGCCATTACTTCGGCATCTTCGGCAGCGGCCAGATCGGTGACGGTGGGCCAACGGGCCAGGAACTTTGCGAAATAGGGGCCCACCGCCGCCACGGTGGTCTGTTGCAGCATCACTTCAGACAGCCAGACCCGGTAGGGTTCGGGCGGCGGCGTGCCGGGCGGGCTGCGCCACGGCAGGACGCGGGCCTGCTGATCGTACCAGCCCAGCAGCTTGTCAGAGATCGTGTCGGCGCTGGCATCCATCCGCGCGCTATGGCATTGCCAGCGCTGCAATGGAACGGGACCCGAAGAAGCCAGCCACAACTCCGCGCCGCTATGAGCGGCCGCGGGGCGGCGCGGCGCGCAGCGTGGCCGAACTGATGCCCGAAGTTGGCCGCACCGCCTTTCGCCGGTTTGGCTTTATCCAATCCAGCGTGGTGACCCGCTGGCCCGAGATTGTGGGCGCGAAGCATGCGCGCATTTGCAGCCCTGAGGCGATCCGTTTCCCGCCCGGCGAAAAGAGCAATGGCATTCTGGAACTGGTTGTAGTGCCCGCCCATGCGCCGCTGATCAGCCACGTTACGCCTGAGATCATTGAGCGGGTGAACCGCTTTTTCGGCTATAGCGCCGTGGCCCGGGTCAAGCTGCGCCAGGGGGCGGTCAAGCCCCCGTTGGAAAACCACCGCCCGGCCGCACCACCATCGCTGAAACCAATTCCGATGGAATTGGGCGATTCCTTGCGCGATATTGGTGATCCGGAATTGCGCACCGTGCTCGAATCCCTGGCCCGCAGCCTGGCCAACAAGAACGAGGAAGACTGATCTTGAAGCACCTGCTCCGTCCTGCCCTGCTGTTCGTAGCTGCCTTGGCGACCATTGGCGCCAGTCCGCCGCAGGATTGGAACCGAGTCGTGACGCGCACCGCGCAGCAAAGCACCATTCTGGGCAATCCGGGTGCCAAGGTAAAACTGACCACCTGGGTCAGCTATACCTGCCCGCATTGCGCAGAGTTCGAACGTGAAGCCGAAGCCGGACTGAAGCTGAAATACATCCGCAGCGGCAAGGTATCGGTCGAAGTCCGGCACCTGATCCGCGATCCGATTGACTTGACGGTGGCGATGCTGACCAATTGCGGGCCGAAGGATCGGTTCCCGCTGAACCACAGCGCCTTTATGCGCGGTCAGGCGAATTGGATCGGCACCCTGGCTCGCAGCAGCAAGGCCCAACAGACCCGTTGGTCAACCGGTAACCTGCCAATACGGGCGCGGGCGATCGCCAGCGACTTCAAGTTTTACGACATCATGGCCCGCCGCGGCTATGACCGGGTAACGGTCGATCGCTGCCTGGCCGATGTCGGCATGGCCCAACGCCTGGCTGCCGGAACCGAAGCTGCGGCCAAGCTGGGCATCGACCATACCCCCAGCTTCGCGCTGGATGGCGCATTGCTCTACGGCACGAGCGGATGGGACCTGCTGCAACCGCAGATCGAGGCGCGGATGTAATGCGCCGGCGGGGGCTGTTTTCGGGCATCCTCGCAATCGCGGCCGCAGTGCTGCTGACCGGCGCTGGCAAGCCCAGGGACAAGGATTGGTCGCAGACGGTAACCCTCAGCAAGGAGGGCTATCATGTGCGCGGCAATCCCGATGCCGCGATCCGGCTGATCGAATATGCATCCTATTCCTGTCCGCACTGCGGCATATTCGAGATGCAGGGCGGCGAGGAACTGGTGGAACGGTTCATCAGGCCTGGCTCGGTCGCCTACGAAATTCGGCCGTTCTTCCTGAACGAGATCGACAAGACCGTCACGCTGATTGCCTATTGCGGCCCGCCAACAAAGTTCTTTGGCAACACCACTCAGCTCTTGAAGTACCAGCACGACTGGCTGCGCAGCCCGACCCGCGCGCAAGTCCAGCGCTGGTCTGATCCTGACTGGAACAAGCGCGTCCAGGCGATGACCGAGGATCTGGGACTTTACGCGATGATGGAAAAGCGCGGCTTCAAACGGGCCGAGATCGACAAATGCCTGGCCGATGAAGCCCTGGTGGCTAAACTGCAGAAGGGTACCGAAAACGCCTTCTACAACGAAGGCGTCCGGGGCACACCGGCCTTTCAGGTCAATGGCCAGGCCCTGCAGGTCAACACCTGGCCCGCCTTGCGCGAAGTGCTGGCTGCGACCATGAAGGGTTTCGTCTGAGACTCCTGTGGAGAAGCCTGTGGGCCACCCGGGCGCTCCTTCCCGCTTTTTCGCCGCTCGGCTAGCCTCGGCGGCTCAAATCCAGAGGATCATTGCGAATCATGACTGCTGCCACCCCCCGCTTCGCCGCAAAGGCTTTCGTCGCTGCAACCTTGGCGCTGGCACTTGTCGCCTGTGGCAAGAGCGATGATGGCGCCTCCGCTACGGCGCCCACTGGCGAACCGATTGCCAAGATCGCGCCACCTGCAGGCGGCAGCTGGGCGGATACCTTCGCCGCCACGCCCGAAGGCGGCTATCGCATGGGCAACCCCAATGCGCCGATCAAGCTGGTTGAATATGGCGCGCTGAGCTGCTCGCACTGCGCCGAATTTGCGGAAAAGAGTGCGGCCGAACTGCGCGACAATTTCGTCGCCAGCGGCCGGGTCAGCTATGAAGTCCGTTTCTTCATGCTGAACGCGCTCGACGTGCCCGCCACCCTGCTCGCCACCTGTGGTGCGCCCGAGGCGACCCTGCCACTGGCCGAGCAGTTCTGGGGCTGGCAGAAGAATATGTTCACCAGCCTTCAGTCGAACGAAGCCGCGCTGAACGCCGCCGGTCAGCTTCCGCCTGAACAGCGTTTCGCCGCGATTGCCAAGGCTGGCGGCATGGACACCTTCTTTACCGCGCGCGGGATCGCCGCCGATCAGGCCAAGACCTGCCTGGCGGACACGGCCAAGGCCACCAAGCTGGTCGAGGCAACCAACAAGGCCGGGCAGGAACTGAACATTACCGGCACCCCGACCTTCTTCCTCAACGGCGCCAAGCTTGAAGGGAATACCTGGGAAGCCGTCAAGGTCGCGCTTGAAAAGGCCGGCGCCCGCTAAGCACGGGCGGCGAAGGGGGAAACTGCCAGACGATGCGGATCAAGCGGCTTAAGCTGTCGGGCTTCAAAAGCTTCGTCGAGCCGGCCGAGCTCCACATCGAGCCGGGGCTGACGGGGGTCGTCGGCCCCAACGGCTGCGGCAAGTCCAACCTGCTCGAGGCGATCCGCTGGGTGATGGGCGAAAGCTCGCCCAAATCGATGCGCGGTGGCGGCATGGAAGACGTGATCTTCGCCGGCACCGCCCAGCGCCCGCCGCGCGATTTCGCCGAAGTTGTCCTGCTGGCAGATGGCGGTGACAATGACAGCGACCTTGAGGTTGTCCGCCGGATCGAACGCGGTGCCGGCTCGGCCTATCGCGTCAATGGCCGCGATGTGCGGGCCAAGGATGTTGCGCTGGTCTTCGCCGACGCGGCGACCGGTGCGCACTCTCCGGCGCTGGTGAGCCAGGGCAAGATCGCCGCGGTCATCGCCGCTAAGCCGGCCGAGCGGCGGATGATGCTGGAAGAGGCGGCTGGCATCGCCGGTCTTCATGTCCGCCGCAAGGACGCCGAGCAAAAGCTGCGCGCGACCGAGGCGAACCTGGCCCGGTTGGAAGACCTGATGGGGCAGCTTGATGCCCAGATCGGTTCGCTCCGGCGGCAGGCCCGGGCGGCGGAGCGGTACAAGGCGCTGTCCGACAAGATCCGGCTGGCCGAGGCGCGGCTGGTCTATGCCCGCTGGCGCGATGCGGCGGCGGCGGCCGAAGCGGCGCGGGCCGAAGCTCAAGCAGCCGAAGCCCGGGTTTCTGCGGCGCAGACCGCCATGGCCGAGGCGCAGAAGGCCCAGCATGAAGCCGCCTCGGCACTTGCCGAAGCGCGGGACGAACTGGCGGATCGGCGCGATGATGCCACCGCGCACGGCCACCGCATGGCCGCGCTGACCACGCAGCTTGAGGCCGCAGAAGAGCGGCTGAAAGACCTTGATCGGCAGCAAGCGCGGCTCGAGGCGGACAAAGGCGATGCCGACCGGCTGACCCAGGATGCCGCCGCAGCACTTGCCAAGCTGGAACGCGAATTGGCCGAGGGCGAAGAGCGTCTCGCGGCTGACGAGAAGCGCCGCCCGCTCGTCGCTGCTGCGCTCGAAGATGCCGATCGCAACCTGCGCCAGGCCGAACTCGCATTGGCCAAGGCTACCGCCGACCAGGCCGGGGTCGAAGCCGAATGGCGCGTCGCCGAGGCGGAAGTCGCTGCAGCCCAGCAGCGCCTCTCGCGGCTTGATGCCGAGGCGCGGCGTCAGGAGGAATTGAAGGCGGCGCTGGCCCGCGAGGGTGACCCGCTTGCCGCGCTGGCCGAGGCCGAGCAGGCCCGCGATGCCGCCGCTGAAAAGCTCACCAAAGCCCGCGCCGCTGTTGAAGCCCAACAGGCGCGCAAGGGTGAACTGCAATCGGCCCGCGATGCCGCTTCATCAACGCTGGCATCGGCCAAGGCCGAGCTGGCCGGGATGGAGCGCGAGTGGCAGGCGCTGGTGCGTGATCGCGATGCGCGGGCCAAGCAGGCCAGCGGCAAACACGGCCTGCCAGTGGCGCTTGATCAGGTGCGCGCCGCGCCGGGGTACGAGCGCGCACTGGCCGCCGTGCTGGGCCGCGACGCCAAGGCACCGCTGGGGCAGGCTCCGGCGGGCGAGGATGGCCGGTTCTGGACCGGCGCTGCGGCACCAAAGCCGGTTGCGGGCAGCCTTGCCACCCACGTCAGCCAGTGCCCGGAGGAGCTCAAGGCCCGCCTCGCCCTGGTCCATGTTGCCGAAGAGGATGATGGCCGCGCGTTGGGCCCGGGCGAATGGCTGGTCACCCGCGCCGGGCGGATCCGCCGCTGGGATGGCTTCGTTTCGCAAGGCGAAGGCGCAGCCGAAGCTGCCCGGCTTGAGGCCGAGAACCGTCTGACCGCGCTCGAAGCCGAACTGCCAGGCAAGCGCGAGGCGGCCGAGCAGGCCGCGGCGAGTGCCAATGCCGTGCAGGCGGAACTGTCCGAATTGCAGCTGGCGGTGATTGCCTCTGAACGCGCCGTGGCCGAAGCGGCTGAGGCGGAGCGTGCGGCCCTGCGCGCCGTTGACCAAGCCGAGGCGGCCAAAGCCCGGCTTGAGGCCCGCCGCGCCGAACTAGCCGAGGCCGCGGGTGACCTTGCCGAACAACGCAAGGCCGCCGAAACCGAGCTTGCCGCCGCCGAAGCCCGCCGCGCCGCATTGCCCGATCCCGAAAGCGGCCGCGCCCAGCTTTCCGCAGCGCAAAGCCGGCACGATGGCGCCCGGCAGGGGCTGCAATCGGCCACCGCGGCGCTGGCCGCACATGATCAGGGCCTGGCCGTGGCGCGGGAGCGGTGCAATTCGCAGCGCGCCGACATCAAGGGTTGGCAGGCCCGCGCCGGAGACGCCGCCAGCCGCCTCAGCGAAATGACCCGCCGCTCGGAAGAAATCGCCGAGGAGCGCGCCGTGGTCGCCGCCAAGCCCGCTGGCTTGCTGCGCGAGATCGAGGCGGGCGATGAAGTTCGCACCCGCCTAGCCGATGAACTGGCCAAGGCCGAAGCCAAGGTGACCGAGTTGGGCGACACCGCCCGCGCAGTCGAAAGCCGCTTTGCCGAAGCGAACGAGGCGCTTGCCACTTCGCGCGAGGCCCGTGCCGGAGCGGCAGCCCGCGCCGAGAACGAGGAAGCCCGCCGCGCCGAAATGGCCGGCATCTCGGGCGAACGCTTCCAGTGCCCACCGCCGCTGCTGCCCGAACGGTTCGAGTTCGTTGCCGCCGAAGTCGGCCCATCGGGGCAGGAAAGCGCCGAGCATGACAAGCTGGTTGCCGATCGCGAGCGGCTAGGCCCGGTCAACCTGGTCGCCGCCGATGAGCTGGCCGAGATTGAAGGGCGCCATTCGGCCAGCATCACCGAGCAAGCCGAACTGACCGAAGCCGTGAACCGCCTGCGCGGCTCGATCGGCAACCTCAACCGCGAAGGCCGCGAACGGCTGCGCGCCGCGTTCGAGGCGGTCAACACCCACTTCCAGCGACTGTTCTCCAAGCTGTTTGAAGGCGGGCAGGCCCACCTGGCGCTGGTCGACAGCGACGATCCGCTGGAGGCCGGGCTGGAAATCTACGCCCAACCGCCGGGCAAGCGCCTGACCTCGCTGACCCTGCTGTCAGGCGGGGAGCAGGCGCTGACCGCGGTGGCGCTGATCTTTGCCCTGTTCCTGACCAACCCGGCCCCGATCTGCGTGCTCGACGAAGTCGACGCGCCGCTCGACGATGCCAATATCGAACGCTTCTGCGACCTGCTGGAAGCGATGACCAAGGAAACCGACACCCGCTATCTGATCGTCACCCACAACGCGGTGACGATGAGCCGGATGCACCGCCTGTTTGGCGTGACCATGGTGG
>JACCDL011257224.1_pt1 | contig 22435 bp, 23 predicted proteins | sample 7441931 | NCBI WGS metagenome assembly JACCDL01 (sample SAMN15323437, study PRJNA562643) | freshwater metagenome | isolation source: river surface water | place: USA:Blue River Watershed | collected 2017-08-16 | reverse complement strand
TCAGCTTAAGCGTTTTACACCGCTTGAGAAACTGTTTCCCCAACAAGAAAAAAGTCCGCAAGAGAGTTTGTTTGTTAAGACAGGTAAGGCCGCATCACTGTTTTTAAATGACGTTAAGGGGATTATTTTCTTCACTGGTCAAGTTACCAGTGAATTAGTATGGGCAGTTCGTAATCCACTCAAAGTGCGTTGGCAAGATTTTGCGAGTGTTGCTGTTCAAGCGGGTCTAGCCGCTTTGCCGATCGTTGGGCTGGTTGCTTTCTTAATCGGTGTCATTTTGTCCTTTCAGTCAGCCATTGGTATGGAAAAATTTGGTGCCATCACATTTGTTGGCCCCTTAGTTTCCTTGGGCATCTTCCGCGAACTCGGACCTTTAATTACTGCCATTTTGCTAGCCGGTCGATCGTCAGCAGCCTTTGCGGCTGAAATTGGGACGATGACCGTGAACAGTGAGGTCGATGCTTTGGTTACTGGTGGTTTGAGCCCAATTCGTTTTCTGGTGTTGCCTCGAGTACTGGCTGGTATTGTGGTTGCGCCCATTCTGACCATCTACGCAGATCTGGTGAGCGTTTTTTCTTCATCACTCACCATGTTGATTTATGGAATTCCTCTCGTTAATTTTTATGAAGGCGTTCTTAATACTGTTCAGCTTGAGGATATTTTTTCTGGTTTAACAAAAGCTACGCTGTTTGGGGTTGTGATTGCTAGCGTCGGTTGTTTGAGAGGAATGCAAACTGGAACTGGGGCAGCAGCCGTTGGTATTTCAACGACGCGCGCCGTAGTGAGTAGTATCGTCATGATTACCATTGTTGACGGAATCTTTGCGTACGTTTCCTACCGAACAGGATTTTAATGAAAGCGATCGACGTTAAAAATCTCACAGTAGGGTATGGCAACAAAGTGCTCTTGCAAAACCTCAATTTCTCAATTGAGGATGGTGAGATCTTCGTGATTTTGGGTGGTTCAGGTTGCGGTAAATCAAGTTTGCTCAAAAATTTGTTTGGACTTTATGAGCCCCTCGGCGGAGATGTGTTGATCGAGGGGATGAACATCACTACAGCGCGCGGCCAAGAGCGACAGAACATCATGACGCATTTTGGGGTGATGTATCAACAAGGCGCTTTGTTTGGGTCTATGACTTTATTGGAGAATGTCCGTCTCTTTATGGAAGAGTACACCCAGCTCAGCACCGAAGAGATGGATCTATTAGCGCGTTGTAAATTAGATCTGGTAGGTTTATTGCCTTATGCAAACTACATGCCCAGTGAGATTAGTGGTGGCATGCAAAAACGGGCGGCGATAGCTCGAGCGATGGCACTTGATCCCAAAATACTATTTCTGGATGAGCCCTCCGCTGGACTTGATCCAATTACATCGGCTGATTTGGATCAAACCATTATTGATCTTGCAAAGAATCTCGGGATCACTTTTGTGATCGTATCGCATGAGCTTGCCAGTATTTATGCGATCGCTGATCGAGTAATCATGCTGGACAAAGAAACTAAAAGTATTATTGCGGAAGGGGATCCCCGTATCTTGCGTGATACTAGTCAGGATCCTAAAGTACATCAATTTTTTAACCGTGTTATGTCGAAGGAAGCAGCATGAGTCAATCGAACCCCAATTACTTTCGTCTTGGGCTCTTTGTATTTGCCGGTTTTGCAGCGATCTTGGCATTGATTCTGGTGTTTGGAACTGGACAGCTCTTTAAAAAAACGATGATGGCCGAGACTTATATTGAGCAATCCGTAACCGGTTTGGATGTTGGTGCTCCAGTACGCTTTCGGGGTGTGAAACTTGGCCAAGTGACATCAATTTCTCTCTCAGGCACGATGTATGAATCCAATAAGCCTTTGGCAGATCGTAAGGAATATGTGGTTATTCGCATGCAATTAGATGGTGATCAAAATGAAATACTGGGACCGGATGGAAAGTTACCGCCCGATCTTCGGGCTAGGGTGAAGAGCCAAGGTATTACTGGTGTCAATTATGTTGAGCTTGATTATGTGCGTGATATGGCCAATTACAAGACATTGCCGTATGACTGGAAGCCCGAGTTCATTGTGATTGATGCCTTACCAAGTCAGACAGATATTTTCTTCTCAGGTATTCGGAAGGTGCTCGATAACTTGGGGGAAATGAATCTAGCTGCTACGCAAAAGAAATTTGATGAGCTTTTGGTGAACCTCAATACGATTATTGGTGGCGATGGTAAAAGTAATGCGGGGATTGCAAAATCAGTTGAGCGCTTAAACGTTTTATTGGGTCGAATCGACGAGGTAGCAAACAAGGCCGAGCTTGAGCTCTTAATGCGCGAGGTTATTGCAACTACGATTACATTACGTCAATTACTCTCGAGTGTTCAAGGTGACACAATCAGTTCGGTTGAGAACCTCAAACAAATTACCGATCAACTCAATGATTTAGCAAAAGTTGCCAGTCGTTACCCCAGCAGCATGGTGTGGGGCGAGCCTCCCCCACGAGTTGTTTTGCCCGAAGTCGGAGTTCAAAAATGAATTACTTTCGTCAAAATCTAATCCGTCTAAGCCTTGCTTTATTGATGGTCGGCACTTTAGTTGCTTGCGCACCAACGCGTCCAAGTGTTGAAACTAGTACTTGGTTAATTGCCCCCAAACGAACTGGCGAAGCACGCAAACCCAATACCGAGTTTTGGCTCAAGATGGGAACGGTATCCGTAAATGGACCTTTTGATACCAAGTCAATGGTGTATCGCATCAGTGATCAGCGTTATGAGAAGGATTTTTACAACGGCTATATCTCAACGCCTGCCGAGATGATTGGAAATGCAAGCCGTCAGTGGATTAATGATGCCAATATCTTTCGAGCAACTCTGAATCAAAGTAATACCTTCATTCCTTACTACACCTTGCAGGCAAATGTGACCGAGTTCTATGGAGACTATCGATCGGGTGCCCAGGCTGTGGTCAGTATTGAGTTTTATCTCTCAATGCTCTCCTCGGGCTCGCAAAATCCGATCTTGCTCACCAATCGGTATACACAACGTGTTTCGCTGAAAGACAACCGTCCTGAGACCTTAGCAAATGGTTTACAACAAGCGTTGGCAACAATTTTGCAAAACTACGAAAATGATCTCTTTGTAGGTACTAAAAATTTACCTAAGCCATTAGGACAACAAAAACTTTTAAGTAAATAAATCAACCACTGAGGAATTAGCATGGATTTAGGAATTAAAGGCAAAACTGCGCTCGTTCTTGCCGGTAGTCGTGGGCTAGGGCAGGCGATGGCAGTTGCACTTGCACGTGAAGGTGTACAAGTTGCGGTCACTGGTCGCAATACCGAAGCTTTGCAACAAACTGTGAAGATGATTGAGGGGGTTGGTGGTAAAGCGTTGGCCTTATCTTGGGACCTAGCAGACCTTGCAGCGATCGACACACACGTTAAAGCAGTTGAAGCAAAGTTAGGTCCAATTGATATCTTGATCAATAACACCGGTGGACCACCGCCAACCACAGCAAGTGGTCAGGATCCCGAGTTGTGGCAGAAAAACTTTAATGAGATGGTTCTATCGCTGATGAAGATTACGGATCGCGTATTACCGGGGATGCGTGAGCGGAAGTGGGGCCGAGTGATCACCAGTACAACCTCTGGGGCAATTGTGCCGATTCGGAACTTGGCGATTTCGAATACCCTACGTGCCGCTTTACTGGCTTGGTCAAAAACACTTGCAGCGGAAGTTGCAGCCGAAGGTGTGACCGTGAACGTCATCATGCCTGGTAGGGTCGCAACCGATCGCTTGCGTCAACTTGATGAAGCGCGTGCCAAACGCGAGAACATCTCGTATGAGGCAGTCGTGAGCGCGAGTCTTAAAACAATCCCTGCGGGACGATATGGTGATCCCAAAGAGTATGGCGATACCGCTGCGTTCCTTGCAAGTAAAAACGCTTCATACATTACTGGTTCAGTGATTCGGGTGGATGGTGGTCAAGTACCAAGTATCTAATTGATATGAACATCCTCTTGAAGGAGCTGCGGGCTAAGGAGCTCCTTTGGCTTTTTATCGCTCTGGTTCTTTCCGTAGCTGCGCTCTCGAGCGTGAGCTTTTTAGCCGATCGCTTGCAATGTCGTTTTGAGCTCGATGGCCGAACTTTATTGGCGGCAGATCTATTAATTGCGGCTGATCAACCCATCCCAAATGCCCTGATTAGTGAGGCACGCTCCAAGCAACTCAATATCGCCCAAACCGTGGTGTTCCCTAGCATGGTGAGTCACCGCGATGACAGTAAATTGAGTTCACTTAAGTCAGTCAGCGATGCTTACCCGTTGAGAGGGGCGCTACAGATTAGTCGACAGTTCAATGCAGGACGGGTGGTGGATGGATCTGTGATTGAGGTCACTGGAATGCCACCTAAAAATTCAGTATGGGTCGATCCAGCAATCTTGATTGCTCTGCGCGCTAATTTAGGGGATCAATTAACTGTGGGTGATCGGAAGTTTCGGATTGATGCGGTCATCGTTCGAGAGTTGGATCGCGGCGCGGCCTTTATGAACTTTGCGCCTCGCGCCATGATCTCGCTGGATGATCTAGCAAGTACTGGATTGATTGGTTTTGGTAGTCGTGTGACCTACCGATTGTTGTTATCGGGCACCGATGCGCAAATCCGTTCTTATCAAGAGTGGGCAACACGCTATATCGAGCAAGACAAATTACGGGGTATTCGGCTTGAGTCTTTGGAGAATGCGCAACCGGTGATGCGCAAAACCTTAGAGCGAGCAGAGCGTTTTCTCTCGCTCGTTGCCTTAATGACCGCACTAATTTGTGCCTTAGCAATCGCATTAGCTGCAAGGCGTTATGTTCTCAAGCAAGCTGATAGTTGTGCTGTCTGGAAATGCTTTGGGGCGAGTCAGGCTTATATTCTGCGCAAACAACTTTATGTCTTAGCTGTCATCGGCATAGTTGCAACTGTTTGTGGAGCGATGATTGGCTGGTTTGCTCAAGAGTTGCTGATGCAAATACTAGGCGGTCTGATTCGGACACGTTTGCCAGCCCCATCGATCTGGCCGATGGTTTGGAGTATTGGGTTCGCACTGCTACTGTTGTTTGGGTTCGCGGGACCACCCATACTCACGCTCAGTCAAATCTCACCGCTGCGCCTCGTTCGTCGAGAGTTTGGTAAGGTTCCGCTGGCTGCTAAGACAATTGCGTTATTTGGTCTCTTAAGTTGCCTAGTTCTTGTATTTTGGGCAACACGTGATCTCAAACTATTGGTTTGGGCGAGTACGTCGTTTGGTGTTGGGGCATTATTGTTTGCTGGCCTCGCCTGGCTAGGACTTTTGGGCTTAGAGCGTTTTAGTCAGTCCTCGTATTTAGCCAATATCGGTTTTGTAACGCGCTTTGCGATTAGTACGCAATCAAGGCGTGCTGCATTTGCGATGATTCAGGTTAGTTCATTGGCATTAGCCATCATGGCGCTCTTACTTATTTTTCTTTTGCGCCAAGACTTGCTACAAAGTTGGCAAGCGAATGTTCCCGATGATGCCCCAAACCGATTCTTGATCAATATTCAAACGGATCAGAAACAGGATGTCCAAAAAATACTGACCAATGGCGGTATTACACAAGCCCAGTTATATCCCATGGTCCGCGGCCGTTTAACGCATATCAATGACAAAGAAGTGATGCCAAACGATTACCAAACCGATAATGCTAGGCGTTTGGTCGACCGCGAATTCAATCTTTCGTATACCGATCGCTTGCCCTCTGACAATCAATTGATTGCAGGGCGGTGGTTTGGAGAATCCAATGTGCCGCAGATTTCGCTTGAGAGTGGTATTGCAAAGACTCTCAATCTAAAAATGGGCGATCAAATGACCTTTGATGTTGCTGGTCAGAAAATTACAGCACCGATTACATCGATGCGTAAACTCGATTGGGGATCGATGCAGGTTAATTTCTTTGTTATCTTTCCACCAAAAGCTTTAGATGATTTTCCGAAGTCTTGGATTACGTCCTATCATCAGCCTAAAAATTTAGACCATCTGGATCTCAAGCTAGCGCAAACTTATCCAAATTTAACGATTGTCGATATTGAAAACTCGATTCGTCAGATTCAAGAAGTTCTTAATCGGCTCGCGAGTGCATTGGGATTGTTGTTGGTATTTACCTTGTGCGCAGCGATCTTAGTATTGTTTGCTGCGCTTGGCTCTACTCAAGATGATCGGTTCCGAGACGCGGCACTACTGAAAGCCGTGGGTGCCTCGAAACGCACGCTTGGTCAATTGGTAGTGATTGAACTCATGACCATTGGATTCTTATCGGGACTCTTAGGCGGAATTGCCGCGAGTGCAACAACCTGGGCGTTGGGTTACTACATTTTAGAAATTGAGTTCTACTCCTTTGGCACAGCGATTCTTTTGGGAGTCGTTCTCGGCCTCTGTGTGAGCCTACTTGCGGGACTGCGTTTACAGCAAAAGATTCAAACGGCTAGTACGATGGAGTGTCTGCGCGAGGCTTAATTAAGCTTTTGGTTGCGCTTCAAGTTCTTTCTTGCTTGGTAATTGCACAAGCTTCGTTTGCGCTAAGCGATCGGGTATGCCTTGTCGCTTACGATCTAAATAGATACTAAGCGGCCACAAAAAAAGTGACACGGCAAATAAAAGGCCAATGATTTGCCAGCCACGCAAAGGGTAAATCGCATGAACCAGCAAGCACGGCACTATCCAGAGCGATCCATACACATAACGCCAAAGGGCTTGTTTCTTGTTTGGCGGCAAACCTTGATCGGTGATGAGTTTCATACGCCAAGTCTGCATTGCTAGGGTTTGTCCATTACGCCGCCAATACCAAGTGAAATAAACAGCGAGAACCCCATAGAGGTAAAAGAAACTCAACCAACTTGGGATCGCAACGCCAAACAATACCCCAATCAATAAATTGGGAACCATAAAGGTGAGTGCAAGTACTCCCACCAAAAGTAATTGTTCGTATAGATTACAAAATACGCGACGCCAAAAGGAGGGCGTTGGTAGTTCTTGAAATTCTGAAGGATTCATTCCTTCAGTTTATTTGATTGTGGATCCAGACGATGTGGATGAGTTTGTCGTATTTAACGGCGGGCGATTCTGAATCGCTGGAGAGGTTACCGCGCTGGATTTTTTACGGCTTTGTTCTTGTTGTGCCAACTTCTGCTTTTCTTCATCTGAAAGCTGTTGATAGGCTTCCCATGCAGCAGTTTTCTGTTCGGCTGGGAATTGGAGACTGGACAAATAGTTATCGCGTGCAATGCGACGATCTTTCTGAGGCAGCTTAGCCCAAGCTGCCATTCTGGCCTGCAAGCGTTCTTGCTCCGATGCAGACATGGTGGGGTAGCGATCGGCGACCTTGAGCCATTTGATCTTGCTTGCTGGAGCAAAACTACTCCAATCCGATTCCAGTGAGGCGAGAACCGTTTGCTGAAGAGTGCTTAATTGCTGCCAATCGAGTCGATTGGGTTTTTTAGCTTCGCTAACAGCGGCTGCTTTGTTTGCTGCTGCCGAATCTTGCGCAAGCACACTATTGGCAGATAGAAAACAGAAGAGAGTGAGAGGGGCGATGAGCAGCTGACGGTTCATCGCGCCTAAATCTTCTCGTCTTCAGGTTTGGTTTGCTCGACTTGTGGCTTGGTGCTCGTTTTGAGTTTCAGATACGCCATAAATCCGTTATCGACAAATGCATCGGGAGGAACATCATCTGTGAGCAGGGCAATATCCACATTGGCAATGTCCTTAATGCGTTGATCCTCTTGCCACTCAGAAATTGCGACTAAGCCAAAGACAACTACTGCGATCGGTATTAGCCAGCTGGTGACGGACCATAGTGGTTTGTTTAATCGTGAACCTGAGAAGCCGTGGTTGGCTGTTTGCAGTTGCTGGGCAAATACTGGACTGAACTCGGGTTTAGCACGACTGATCGCTAGGTTACGAGCTTCTTGGAGACGCTCTTGAATATCACCACTTAATTGCTGAGTTTGAGAATCCAATAGCAGAGCCACACGTTTGCCAAAACGTGCCTCAATCTGCTCCACCAATTTTTTCTGATCCATATTCACAGCACAATTCCTTTGGCTTTCAGAGCTGCAGCTAGGGTATGGCTTGCCCGAGAGCAGTGGGTTTTAACGCTTCCCTCGCTACACCCCATGGCAATAGCTGTCTCTGAAGTACTCAACTCATCCCAATAACGCATTAGAAAGGCCTCTCGTTGACGATTTGGCAGTTTTGCTATTTCTTCTTCAAGAATAGCCAATATTTGGGCGCTAGCCAATTTGGCAGCGCCATCTGGGGATATTTGGCTCTCATCCTTGATTTCAATGAGCTCTAAGGGGTCAAAATCCTCCTCACCATCCTGTCCCGAGCCCAAGCTTGAGAAGGTGGTTTCATAGGCAGACCGGACCTTTTGTCGCCGAAACCAATCGTGGGTTCGGTTTTGGAGGATCCGGGCAAAGATGAGCGGTAACTCTTCAACGGGGCGATCACCATACTTTTGGGTAAGGCTAATCATGGCATCTTGGACGATATCGAGAGCCGCAGCATCGTCGCGCACCGCATAAACCGCCTGTTTGAAGGCTTTTTTCTCGATGCTGGCAAGGAATTGATTTAGTTCTTGGGGGGTTGCCATGCGGATTACAGCGTGCGAGTCATTGGTTTTTTGTGTGGTTTTGTTGTTGTAGATTACGCCAAAATAAGCCCCAAACTCGCTCATTCTAGGCTATTGCTTTACAATACAAGGCTTACCGCATAGAAACCATCCAAGAAGTGGCTTTAAATTTTCTAGGCGGCGGTGCCGTTCGAACCCGGACCATAAGTAAGGGACAGAACAGCCTAAACAATTTTTTGCCGAAAATTGCAAAGGAAAATGAATATGAATACGAGTAGTGCTGAGTTTTTAGCCACCAAAGGTGGTTCTCAATCTGAATCAACCTCTACCCCATCCAAGAAACCTGCACCTGAGATGATCGGTGCCGAAATGTTGGTACATGCCTTACATGCTGAGGGCGTGGAGTATGTCTGGGGCTACCCCGGCGGTGCGGTTCTCTTTATTTATGACGAAATCTTCAAACAAGATAAGTTTGAACACATTTTGGTGCGTCATGAGCAAGCAGCAGTGCATGCTGCCGATGGCTATGCGCGTGCAACTGGTAAGGTTGGCGTTGCACTAGTGACCTCGGGTCCGGGTGTCACCAATGCGGTAACTGGTATTGCAACGGCATATACCGACTCAATCCCGATGGTGATCATTACGGGTAACGTACCAACCCATGCGATTGGAGAAGACGCTTTCCAAGAAGCGGATACCGTTGGTATTACTCGCCCCATCGTGAAACATAATTTCTTGGTCAAGGATGTTAACGATCTTGCTTTGACCCTAAAGAAAGCCTTCCATATTGCGCGGACCGGAAGACCGGGTCCAGTATTGGTTGATATTCCCAAGGATGTCTCAGCAACCAAGGCGCCATTTGTTTATCCCGATAGTTTGACCATGCGTTCTTATAACCCAGTTATTAAAGGGCATAGTGGCCAAATTCGTAAAGCGATTTCTCTATTGCAAGAGGCTGAGCGTCCATACATTTATACCGGTGGCGGCATCATCATGGCCGAGGCTGCCAAAGAACTCAAAGAGTTTGCCGAGCTTTTGGGTTATCCAGTAACCAACACCTTGATGGGTTTGGGTGGATTCCCGGGCTCCCATGAGCAATTTATTGGCATGCTGGGAATGCACGGTACCTATGAAGCAAATATGTCAATGCAACATTGCGATGTATTGATCGCAATCGGTGCGCGTTTTGACGATCGTGTGATTGGTAATCCAGCCCACTTTGCAACACATCCACGCAAGATTATTCATATCGATATCGATCCGTCCGTGATCTCCAAACGTGTGAAGGTCGATGTTCCGATCGTTGGCGATCTTAAAGAAATTTTGGTTGACATGATTGCGCAACTGAAAGCCTCTCCGGCTCGCAAAAACCAAGCGAAGGTAAAGGCGTGGTGGAATCAGATCGAAGAGTGGAAGAAGCGTGACTGCTTGCGCTACGATCGTGACTCGCAAATTGTGAAGCCCCAGTATGTCGTTGAGAAGCTTTGGGAATTAACCAAAGGTGACGCCTTTGTTTGTTCCGACGTTGGTCAACATCAAATGTGGGCAGCCCAGTTCTATAAATTTGATGAGCCACGTCGTTGGATCAACTCTGGTGGTTTAGGTACGATGGGCGTTGGCTTGCCCTATGCGATGGGAATTAAAAAAGCCTTCCCTGACAAAGAAGTGGTCACCATTACCGGTGAGGGTTCGATTCAGATGTGCATCCAAGAACTCTCAACACTGACCCAGTACAACACACCGATCAAAATCGTTTCATTAAATAATCGATACTTGGGTATGGTGCGTCAGTGGCAGGAGCTTACCTATAGCAAGCGCTACTCGAGTTCCTATATGGATTCCTTACCAGACTTTGTGAAATTGGCTGAGGCGTATGGCCACGTTGGTATGCGTATCGAGACCAAATCCGATGTTGAGCCGGCACTCAAAGAGGCCCTGAAGCTAAAGGATCGTACGGTCTTTATGGATTTCCAGATTGATCCCGAAGAAAACGTTTGGCCAATGGTTCAAGCAGGTAAGGGTATCAGTGAGATGTTGCTCGGAAGCGAGGATCTCTGATGCGTCACATCATTTCTGTATTGCTAGAGAACGAGCCCGGGGCATTGTCTCGGGTGGTTGGTTTGTTCTCCGCGCGTGGCTATAACATCGAGACCTTGAGCGTTGCTCCAACGGAAGATCCCTCTTTATCGCGAATGACTTTGGTCACTATGGGTTCGGATGATGTGATCGAGCAAATTACCAAACACCTCAATCGCTTGGTTGAGGTGGTTAAGGTTTTTGATCTGACCGAAGGTGCTCACATTGAGCGCGAGCTGATGATGATCAAAGTGCGCGCAGTTGGTAAAGAGCGCGAGGAGTTAAAGCGCACAACCGATATCTTTAGAGGTCGCATCATTGATGTGACCGACAAAAGTTACACCATTGAACTCACCGGTGTTAGCAGTAAGCTCGATGCATTTATTAATGCCATCGATCGCTCATCCATTCTCGAGACTGTTCGTTCTGGCGGTTCGGGTATTGGACGCGGCGAACGGATTCTTAAAGTCTAATTTCAATCACTCGTTTTTTATTCTAAGGAAATTGTATGAAAGTTTTTTATGACAAGGACGCCGATCTGTCCCTGATCAAAGGCAAGAAGGTCACGATTATTGGTTATGGCTCTCAGGGTCATGCCCATGCGCAGAACTTGAATGACTCCGGTGTCAAAGTAACCGTGGGATTACGCAAAGACGGCGCTTCTTGGAAAAAAGCTGCTAACGCGGGTTTGCAAGTGAAGGAAGTCGCCGAGGCTGTTAAGGATGCGGATGTGGTGATGATGCTATTGCCTGATGAGCAGATTGCCGAAGTGTATAGAAACGAAGTACATAACAATATGAAGCAGGGTGCTGCTTTAGCTTTTGCACACGGATTTAACGTGCATTATGGTCAAGTCATTCCGCGTGCTGATCTTGATGTCATCATGATTGCCCCCAAAGCTCCTGGCCACACTGTTCGTAGCACGTATACCCAAGGTGGTGGTGTTCCCCACCTAATCGCTGTCTATCAAGATAAGTCTGGCGCAGCACGCGATCTCGCTCTCTCTTATGCAACCGCTAATGGTGGTGGCCGTGCGGGTGTGATTGAGACCAACTTCCGTGAAGAGACCGAAACTGATCTATTTGGTGAGCAAGCTGTTCTGTGCGGTGGAACGGTTGAGTTAATCAAGGCGGGCTATGAGACCTTAGTTGAAGCTGGTTATGCCCCTGAGATGGCTTACTTTGAGTGCTTACACGAACTCAAATTAATTGTTGACCTCATTTACGAAGGCGGCATTGCTAATATGAACTACTCGATCTCGAATAACGCTGAGTATGGTGAGTACGTCACCGGTCCGAAGATTGTGACCGAAGAAACCAAACAAGCAATGCGCAAAGCCTTGCACGATATTCAGACGGGCGAGTATGCCAAGAGCTTCATTCTTGAAAACCGTGCTGGCGCTCCAACTCTCATTTCACGTCGTCGCTTAACAGCTGCCCATGAGATTGAGGTTGTGGGTGCGAAGTTGCGCGCCATGATGCCATGGATTGCCAAGAACAAATTAGTTGATCAATCAAAAAACTAATTACTAGAAAGTTATTTGACAGATGATGTACCCGCACCCGATTATTGCTAAAGAGGGCTGGCTCTATTTAGTTGTAATCGGGGTTGTCGCCTTTATTGTTCATCGCTACGCCGGTTTCTTTTGGTCCTGGCCACTCTGGTTATTTTTTGTCTTTACGCTGCAGTTCTTTCGAGATCCGCAACGCATCGCCCCTCTCGGTAAGGATTTAGTTTTATCACCTGCCGACGGCCGGATTGTGGTGGTTGAGAAAGCACACGATCCCTATGCGAATCGTGAAGCATTAAAGATAAGTGTGTTCATGAACGTCTTTAATGTGCACTCTAATCGTTGTGCAGTAAGTGGCTTAGTTAAACAGGTGACTTACTTCTCAGGGAAATTCTTTAATGCAAGCCTTGATAAAGCATCGGCCGAGAACGAACGCAATGCCGTTGTGATTGATGCAAACGGTAAAACCGTAACCTTGGTACAAATTGCTGGATTAGTTGCTCGCCGGATTCTTTGCTACATCCGCGTGAACGATCGCGTGAAGCGCGGTGAGCGCTATGGCTTTATTCGGTTTGGTTCGCGAGTCGATGTTTATCTACCACTTGATGCAGAGCCGTTGGTGAGTGTGGGCGAGAAAGTGTTTGCCACCAATACAGCGCTTGCGCGTCTGCCGGGATTGGATTAACGATGTTTACCCGTCGTAAGTTTCGTGGCGACCGGTTTCGTAACCTCAGGGGCAGGAATTCGCGGCGAGAAGATTGGGATGCCTCTCAAGATCCTGTTGAAGAAGATTCTTTAGCGGATCCACCAAGACCCCGTAGTAAAGGTATTTATCTTTTACCGAATCTGTTTACAACCGCAGCATTGTTTTGCGGATTCTTTGCCATCGTCAATGCGATGAATCACCGCTTTGAAGTGGCTGCGATTGCGATATTTGCCTCGCTGGTACTTGATGGGATGGATGGTCGTATCGCACGGATGACCAATACACAAAGTTCTTTTGGCGAGCAATACGATTCGCTTGCTGATATGGTTTCTTTTGGAGTAGCTCCAGCACTCGTTGCGTACGAATGGGTTCTGAAAGATTTAGGGAAATGGGGCTGGTTGGCAGCGTTTACCTATTGCGCAGGTGCCGCATTGCGTCTGGCACGCTTTAATGCAAATATCGGTGTGGTTGATAAGAGATTCTTTCAGGGCCTACCCAGTCCAGCGGCCGCGGCACTCCTTGCCGGTTTTATTTGGTTAGCGGATGACAATAAGATTCCGGTGAAAGATTCGGCAATACCGATTGTGACATTCTTCATCACGATTTATGCTGGCTTAACGATGGTTTCCAATGCTCGCTTCTACAGTGGTAAAGCCTTAGATGTTCGTTATCGCATACCGTTTTGGGCCATGGTCTTATTGATCTTAGGCTTTGTCTTGATCTCGTCCAATCCGCCTCTAACCCTGTTTGGATTATTTGTGGTGTATTCCTTATCGGGTTACGTTCTCTGGCTGTGGGAGCGAGCCACCGGTCGCCGAATTGGCCAATAAACCACAATTTCTGCCAAATCGGATTAAATACGGTATATTAATGACATGAATATGCACTTCAGCGCTTTACTTCTTCTACTGGCACTGGGCCTTAGGCTCGGGGCGGGACGCGCTTAGACGAACGATTTAAATCACTAAGTTTGCAAACCAGCCCCAGCCCTCTAGCTGGGGTTTTTGTTTTGGAAAAAAGGATAATGGCAAAGGTAAATGAGGAAAACAGTATGAGCGACAAGTTAATCATTTTTGATACCACCTTGCGTGACGGCGAACAGTCACCTGGCGCATCGATGACCCGTGACGAGAAAGTACGGATTGCTCGTCAACTTGAGCGATTAAAAGTCGATGTGATTGAAGCTGGCTTTGCTGCTAGCTCTGAGGGCGACTTTGCTGCCATCTCAGCAGTCGCGGCGGCTGTTAAGGACTCAGTAATTTGTTCCTTAGCACGCGCTAATGAAATTGATATTACTCGTGCCTCAGAGGCTCTGAAGGCTGCTAATGCAAAACGAATCCATGTGTTCTTGGCAACCAGTGCTTTGCATATGGAAAAGAAATTACGCATGACCCCCGATCAAGTGTATGAGCAGGCGAAGAAATCAATTCGGTTTGCCAGAAACTTAGCAAGTGATATTGAGTTTTCTCCAGAGGATGGTTACCGCTCAGACGTTGATTTCTTGTGTCGCGTTCTCGAGGCGGTGATTGCGGAAGGAGCAGGAACGATTAACGTACCGGATACCGTGGGTTATGCCGTGCCCGAGCTTTATGGTGAGTTCATAAAAACTTTGCGAACCCGCATCCCCAACTCAGACAAAGCTGTTTGGTCGGTACATTGCCATAACGATTTAGGCATGGGAGTAGCCAATTCCTTGGCGGGTGTTCATATTGGCGGCGCAAGGCAAGTTGAGTGCACGATTAATGGCCTAGGCGAGCGTGCTGGTAATACTTCTTTAGAAGAAATTGTGATGGCGGTTCGTACGCGTAAGGATTTCTTCAAACTCGATGTTGGAATTGATACTAAGCAAATTGTTCCTGCCTCGAAGTTGGTGTCGCAAATTACTGGATTTGTGGTGCAACCTAATAAGGCGGTTGTTGGTGCCAATGCGTTTGCGCATGCATCGGGTATTCATCAAGATGGTGTTCTCAAAGCCCGCGATACGTACGAGATTATGCGTGCAGAAGATGTGGGCTGGGCAACCAATCGAATCGTATTGGGCAAGTTATCGGGTCGCAATGCCTTTAAGCAACGGATTGCCGAGCTTGGAATCGTGCTGGAGTCTGAAAGTGAACTCAACGATGCTTTCACACGTTTTAAAGCTTTGGCCGATCAAAAGGCAGAAATCTTTGACGAAGACATTATTTCCTTGATGTCGGACTCATCAGTAGCTGATCAAAGCGAATTCTTCAGTTTCATTTCTTTGAATCAGCATTCTGAGACCGGTGAGAGACCTAAAGCTCAAGTGGTGTTCAAGATGGGCGGTCGTGATGTGCATTCTGAATCCGAGGGCAATGGTCCTGTCGATGCAACTTTGCATGCGATTGAGAGTAAGGCAAATAGCGGAGCGGAGTTATTACTGTACTCCGTCAATGCGATTACCTCTGGTACTGAATCGCAAGGTGAGGTAACGGTGCGTTTATCCAAGGGCGGCAGAATCGTGAATGGCGTGGGGATGGATCCCGACATCATTGCGGCATCGGCCAAAGCCTATTTAGCTGCCCTCAATAAATTGCACGATCCTAACGCGATCAAGCTAAATGCCCAAATGTCGCCCTGATTTAATAAGTCATTGATTTATATAGGCTTATCAATGATCTGTTTTAGACCTTAAACAAGGGGAGTTGGGGTCTGTTAGAATGCTGAAGCTTTGATTTTTAAAGCTTTTTATTAACACGACACATCGGGTGCAAGCTCGGGTGTTCGCAAGTATGGAGTATGAACATGGCAGTTGCAGACATTAATAAGGCGGAAATCGTCAAACAAAACGCGCGTGGCGCAAACGATACGGGTAGCCCAGAAGTTCAAGTGGCTTTGTTAACCGCTCGTATCAATGAACTTACCCCCCATTTCAAGGCAAATGCGAAAGATCATCATAGCCGTCGTGGCTTGTTGAAGATGGTATCGCGTCGTCGTCGTCTCTTGGATTACCTCAAGGGCAAAGATCTGGACCGTTATCGCGCGCTGATCGACAAACTTGGTTTGCGTAAGTAATACCTGTTTTTGTCAGTAATGCCGTGCTGTAGGGCCTTGCCAATTGGCAGGCTCTGCATTGAGTGGTTCTAGATGACCGGCTTCTAGGGATCGTGTCATTCCAATGCAGTTCTTGAGTATTCAAGAGGTGCACTGGAATGGCATCCCAATTGGGTTAATCGACCAATCACTCCAGTGATACCGTGGCGCTGTGGATCCACGGTGTGTTTGTTTGGAGAAAAGAATGTCAATGTTTAATAAAGTAGTGAAGACCTTTCAGTGGGGACAACATACTGTCACCATGGAAACCGGCGAGATTGCTCGTCAATCAAGTGGTGCCGTATTGCTCAATATGGACGACACAGTTGTCTTGGCGACAGTGGTTGCTGCAAAGTCCGCTAAAGAAGGTCAAGATTTTTTCCCATTAACGGTCGACTACATTGAGAAGACCTATTCCGCCGGAAAGATCCCAGGTGGATTCTTCCGTCGTGAAGGACGTCCTTCTGAAGGTGAGACCCTGATCTCCCGCTTGATCGATCGTCCGATTCGTCCTTTGTTCCCTGAGGGCTTCTATAACGAAGTTCAAGTAGTTGTCCATGTGATGTCGATTAATCCGGAAGTCCCTGCAGATATTCCAGCGATGATCGCATCCTCAGCAGCTCTTGCTATATCGGGTATTCCGTTTAATGGCCCAATGGGTGCCGCACGCGTTGGTTATCGTGATGGTCAATATTTACTGAATCCCAATCGCAGTGAGCAGGCAGATAGTCAGTTAGACCTAATTGTTGCTGGCACTCAAGCTGCCGTATTGATGGTGGAGTCTGAAGCACAACAGTTATCTGAAGCTGTCATGTTAGGTGCTGTGTTGTATGGTCACGAGCAGTCTCAGATCGCAATCAATGCAATTCAGGATTTAGTGCGTGAAGCAGGCAAGCCCGAGTGGGATTGGCAGCCAGCACCCAAAAATGAAGCACTCATTGCAAAACTGAAGAGCTTGGCTGAAGGTCCTTTGCGCGAGGCGTATCAAATTCGTCAGAAACAAGCCCGCTCAACCAAGATCAAAGAAGTGGTTGCTAATGTAATGACGCAACTTGCTGCTGAAGGCGAGGTGAATGAGGTTGAAGTGGGTAATCTCTTATTTGAGATTGAAGCCAAGATCGTACGTAGTCAAATCTTGAATGGCGAACCTCGTATTGATGGTCGTGATACACGTACCGTTCGTCCGATTGAAATTCGTAGTAGCGTGTTGCCACGTACGCATGGATCTGCACTCTTTACACGGGGCGAGACCCAAGCATTAGTTGTAGCTACTTTGGGCACGGCGCGCGATGAGCAAATTATTGATGCGCTTGAGGGCGAGTATCGTGATCGTTTCATGTTCCACTACAACATGCCGCCATTTGCGACCGGTGAGACAGGTCGTGTTGGCACACCCAAGCGTCGTGAGATTGGTCACGGTCGTTTAGCAAAGCGCGCTCTTGTTCCAGTTCTACCATCCATGGAAGAGTTTGCTTATAGCATTCGCTTGGTTTCTGAGATTACCGAATCCAATGGTTCCTCATCGATGGCATCTGTTTGTGGAGGCTGTCTTGCGTTGATGGATGCTGGTGTGCCAGTAAAAGCACACGTTGCTGGTGTGGCGATGGGCCTCATTTTGGATGGCAATCGCTTTGCAGTCTTGACCGATATCTTGGGTGACGAAGATCACTTAGGCGATATGGATTTCAAGGTTGCTGGTACAGCCAATGGCATTACTGCATTGCAGATGGATATCAAAGTACAAGGTATTACGAAGGAGATCATGCAAGTTGCTCTGGCACAAGCTCAAGAAGGGCGTTTGCATATTCTGAGCAAGATGCAAGAGGCAATGGGTTCAGTTCGTACGGAATTGTCTGCACATGCACCACGCATGGTGACCTTTAAGATTCATCCGGACAAGATTCGTGAAGTGATTGGTAAGGGTGGTGCGACCATTCAGGCGCTCACCAAAGAAACCGGTTGCAGCATTGATATCAAGGATGACGGTACCGTCACGATTGCATCGACCAGCGCTGAAGGAATGGCTTTGGCGAAATCCAAAATTGAGGGAATCACGGCTGAAGCTGAGGTAGGCAAAGTCTATGAAGGCCCCGTCGTGAAGTTACTCGAGTTCGGTGCCTTAGTGAACATTCTGCCTGGCAAAGATGGCTTATTGCATATCTCTGAAATCTCGAATGAGCGCGTCAAAGATGTGAAAGATTTCTTGCAAGAGGGTCAAGTGGTGCGTGTGAAGTTGCTCGCAGCCGATGACCGTGGTCGTTTGCGTTTATCCATGAAGGCTCTGTTGAACCCAGAAGCTGGTTCGGCAGATGCCGAGGTTAGCACCAACGAAACCATTTAAGCCGGAGATTTAGTCATGCGTGTCATGGAGATTCGTGAGTATGGCGCTCCTGAGATGTTGGTGAAAGCCGAGCGACCTGATCCTGCAGTTCCCGCTGCAGGTTCGGGAGAGGTGCTCATTCAAGTGAAAGCTGCCGGCATCAATCGACCTGACGTTTTACAACGCAAAGGGCATTACCCAGTCCCTCCTGGTGCCTCTGATATTCCCGGTCTCGAAGTTGCAGGTGAAATCATCGGCGGCGACCTTGCACATGCTGACAACACCTTTGGCTTAAAAATTGGTGATAAGGTGTGCGCACTTGTTCAAGGTGGGGGCTATGCTGATTTATGTGTTGCTCCGATTGCACAGTGCTTACCTTACCCCAAGGGCTTCACCGATGTCGAAGCTGCATCGCTACCAGAAACATTTTTCACTGTGTGGAGCAATGTATTCCAGCGTGGTCACCTCAGTGCCGGTGAGACTTTATTAGTCCAGGGTGGCTCGAGCGGGATCGGAGTTACAGCCATCATGTTGGCAAAAGCTCTTGGTCACAAAGTATTCGTTACGGCTGGTAGCGATGAAAAATGTAAAGCATGTTTGGATTTAGGTGCTGATCTTGCAATCAATTACAAAACCCAAGATTTTGTTGAAGAGGTTAAGAAAGCCACCAATGGTAAAGGCGTCAACGTGATCTTAGACATGGTCACGGGCACCTATTTACAGCGTGAGATCGATTGCTTAGCCGATGATGGACGGATCGTGGTGATTGCAATCATGGGTGGATCAAAATCGGAAGTAAATACTGGACAAATTCTGCGTCGCCGTTTAACCATTACTGGTTCAACACTTCGCCCACGCCCAGTCGCGTTTAAGCATGGAATTACCAAAGAGTTGTATCAAACCGTATGGCCATTACTGAATTCTGGTCAGTTAAAGCCAGTCATTTATAAAACCTTTTCCCTAGAGCAAGCTGCTGATGCACATCGTTTGATGGAATCGAGTGAGCATGTCGGGAAAATCGTATTAACTGTTTGAGATTTCAGCGATGCGCGCTCTGACTGTCATTGGTAATTGGAAGATGAATGGCAGTCTTTCGAGTAATCGCGCTTGGTTACAAACCGTGACCGAGAACATGCAACGTGGCATGCCAGCCGGCCGACGTTTTGGGGTGTGCGTGCCATTTCCTTATCTGCAAGATTGTGCAAATTCTTTATCAAACACCCAATTACAACTCGGTGCACAGGATGTATCGGCGCATGAGTCTGGAGCATATACCGGTGAGGTGAGCGCCAGCATGCTGCAGGAGATGTGCGTACGCTTTGTGATCGTAGGTCACTCTGAGCGACGGATGCAATTTGGTGAAGCCAATGAGGCAATTGCTTTGAAGGCAGAGCAAGCCCTGGATCATGAGATGACCCCCATTATTTGTGTTGGTGAGACCGCAGACGAACGTAATTCAGGTCGTGCGATTGAAGTTGTTCGGCGGCAAGTGGCGAGCCAAGTTAGCACCTTGCAGGATCGCTTGGTGGATTGTTTGATTGCGTATGAGCCTATTTGGGCGATTGGTACTGGCAAGGTTGCCAGTGCCAATATGGCTCAAGACATGCATCGCGCGATTCGTTTACAGTTGGCAGAGTTTGATGATGATGTGGCCTCGCACATCGGGATTATCTATGGCGGTAGCGTTCGTGCTGATAATGCGACGGAGTTATTTGCTATGCCCGATATCGATGGAGCTTTGGTTGGTGGCGCATCTCTGGATGCCCAAGAGTTTTTAGCAATTTGTCGTGCTTGATGCCTACAAATTGCATCCAAAATGATGAAATGGAGAATGAAACATGGAGTGGCTTAAAACCTTATTTGTTGTCTTGCAAGTAATTTCAGCATTGGCGATTATCGTGCTGGTGTTGCTGCAGCAAGGCAAGGGTGCTGATATGGGTGCGGCATTTGGATCCGGGGCTTCGGGCAGTTTATTTGGCGCTTCAGGCTCGGCAAATTTTCTTTCCCGAACCACTGCAATCTTTGCGGTCATCTTTTTCTTGAGTACCCTCGGGATTACCTGGTTGGGCTCTAAAAAACCTGTTGAATCAGGGGTTTTATCGAATTCAACCCTGCCTACAGTAGTGCCTGCTCAGCAGGGCGGGGCTTCTGGGTCTGCCCCTGCAACAACTACCCCAAGCGAGCCTGCAAAACCCGTCGTTCCCCGCTAATTTCGCCCCTTTTGGGGGTGTGCAATGCGGTAGAATTGAGGGTTGTTGTAAGGGCTTTTCCGAGATGCCGACGTGGTGAAATTGGTAGACACGCTATCTTGAGGGGGTAGTGGCTTATGCTGTGCGAGTTCGAGTCTCGCCGTCGGCACCAAATTGAAAAGTTCGAGAGGAATTCGATCTGAAATTCTTGTCTTATTGCTGTATATCAAGAGTTTCAAAATGAAAGTCGTAAATAATTTGTGAGTTTGGAAAATCTGACACAGGATAGTAGAAGTTGAACCTTTCAAATTACTTCCCAGTACTGTTGTTCATTCTTGTCGGTATCGGCGTCGGTCTTGCTCCTATTGTTTTAGGTAAAGTTTTAGCTCCCTCCAAACCTTATTCAGAAAAAGTTTCTCCTTACGAGTGCGGCTTTGAAGCCTTCGAAGATGCTCGTATGAAATTCGATGTGCGTTACTACTTAGTCGCCATCCTCTTCATTCTTTTTGATCTAGAAACCGCGTTTTTATTTCCTTGGGGCGTATCCCTAAGAGATATCGGTTGGGAAGGTTACATTGCAATGGCAATTTTCCTTCTCGAATTTATTGTGGGTTTTGTTTATATCTGGAAAAAGGGCGCCCTAGATTGGGAGTAAGAGTCAATGGCACTTGAAGGTGTTCTAAAACAAGGTTTTGTAACGACCTCTGCAGATCAATTAATTAATTGGACCAGAACTGGGTCGCTATGGCCGATGACCTTTGGTTTGGCATGCTGCGCAGTTGAGATGATGCACGCGGGTGCATCACGCTATGACCTCGATCGCTTTGGCGTTGTATTTCGTCCATCGCCACGCCAATCGGACTTGATGATTGTGGCTGGTACATTGTGTAACAAAATGGCTCCTGCATTACGCAAGGTTTATGACCAAATGCCGGAGCCCCGCTGGGTAATCTCGATGGGTTCGTGTGCCAACGGTGGCGGCTACTATCACTATTCATATTCTGTAGTCCGTGGTTGCGATCGAATTGTGCCGGTTGATGTGTACGTGCCCGGTTGCCCGCCAACTGCTGAGGCATTGATCTACGGCATCATTCAGTTGCAAGCGAAGATTGGTCGTACCAGTACGATTGCGCGAAAGGGCTGAGATGATCGAGCGCTTAGAGCAACTGCGTAATCAATTGGATCGTGTCCTTGGCAATCGTATTCAAAGCTATGCAATTGATCACCATGAGTTGACAGTAGTACTTCATCACGCAAGTTATGCGGAGTCTGCCAAGTTACTTCGCGATGATCCAAGTTTGGCATTTGAACAACTGATTGATCTGTGTGGCGTGGATTATCGCGATTACGCTGATGGCACGTGGAGCGGACCCCGCTTTGCAGTGGTTAGCCATTTGCTTTCCATTAAGCACAATCTTCGCTTACGGATCCGAGTATTTGCACCAGATGATGATTACCCCATCGTCGCATCTATGGTTCCGATTTGGAACTCAGCCAACTGGTTTGAGCGTGAGGCATTTGATTTGTTCGGTATTTTGTTTGATGGCCATCAAGACCTGCGTCGCATCTTGACCGACTATGGCTTCATTGGCCATCCCTTCCGTAAAGATTTCCCAATCTCAGGCAATGTTGAGATGCGTTATGACCCAGAGCTCAAACGGGTGGTCTACCAACCGGTCACAATTGATCCACGTGAGATTACTCCACGCGTGATCCGTGAAGAACAATACGGCGGTTTGAACTAATGGCTGAGATTAAGAACTACACGCTCAACTTCGGACCCCAACATCCGGCCGCCCATGGAGTATTACGTCTGGTTCTTGAGCTCGATGGAGAAGTAATACAACGCGCTGATCCGTATATTGGCTTATTGCATCGCGCGACCGAGAAACTCGCTGAGGCCCGCACATGGATTCAGAGTGTGCCCTATATGGATCGTCTCGATTACGTTTCGATGATGGTGAACGAGCAT
>JACCDL011002787.1_pt1 | contig 22442 bp, 27 predicted proteins | sample 7441931 | NCBI WGS metagenome assembly JACCDL01 (sample SAMN15323437, study PRJNA562643) | freshwater metagenome | isolation source: river surface water | place: USA:Blue River Watershed | collected 2017-08-16 | reverse complement strand
GCTTGAATTCCTGGGGTGAGGCGAATCAGAACTGCCTGCCGCTTTCCGTGCTTACGCGCTGCCTCTGCAACTCGATCAATTTCATGGAGTGAGTCCATAACTATGGAATGGACTCCGATTGAAACAGCTCGGTCAATCTCTGCAATTGATTTGTTGTTGCCATGAAGTTCAATCTTTGATGGCTCGACTCCACCTGCGAGAGCTACCGCCAGCTCTCCCCCGGTTGCGACATCGATGCCAATACCAATCTCTTTAATCCAATGTGCAAGTGCAGTACAGGTGAATGCCTTTGAGGCATAGAAAACGTGGCCAGCTTTATCGCCAAACTCTGCAGCTAAACCATCGCGCCAAGAGATTGCTCTCTCTCGAAATGCTGCCTCATCAAGGAAGAATGTGGGAGTTCCAAACTCTTTCGCTAACTCTGACGCAGGAATTCCCGCGAGAGTGAGCTCTCCACCGTTAAACGCTGCATTCTTTGACCAGATTGATTGAGTACTCATTACATTCTCTCCGGTGCGCTGACGCCAAGTAGTTGTAGACCGTTAGCAATCACCTGCATGGTGGCAGCGCAGAGATTTGCACGAGCAGAGTGAATTGCACTTGCTGGCTCGTCACCGAGAGGAAGAACGCGACAGTCAGCGTAGAAGCCGTGATACACACCCGCTAACTCCTCGAGGTATCGAGCGACTCTATGAGGTTCGCGGAGCTCTGCTGCACTTGCAACGATTCGTGGGAACTCAGCGAGAGTTCCGAGCAACTGGTTCTCGCGATCATGCGTTAGCTGTGCAGAATCAAAATTATCTAGACCCGTTGCAAATCCAAGTTCAGTAACGTTACGTAATACAGCAGCGATGCGCGCATGCGCATACTGCACGTAATAAACAGGATTTTCATTGGTATTACTACGCAAGATATCGATATCCATCACCATAGGTGTATCGACTGGGTAGCGAATCAAGGTGTAGCGGGCTGCATCAACGCCGACCTTCTCTACGAGTTCAGCCAAGGTGATGATAGTGCCAGCGCGCTTCGAGAGCTTTACCTCCTCGCCACCTTCCATAATCTTTACCAACTGCCCAATCAAGACGTGGATGTTGTAATCAGGTTTATCACCAGCACATGCTGCAACTGCGCGCAGGCGATGGATATATCCATGGTGGTCAGCGCCTAACATGTAAATGCAGATATCAGCGCCTCGTTCGCGTTTATTGATGTAATAAGCAGTATCTGAAGCAAAGTAAGTCAACTCGCCGTTTTCTTTAATGAGAACGCGATCTTTATCATCACCAAAATCAGTTGTGCGAAGCCAGACCGCTCCATCTTGCTCAAAGACATGACCTTGTTCACGCAACTTCTCCATGCCATGGTCAACGGCTCCTGAATCGTGAAGCGAGCGCTCTGAGAACCAAACATCGAAATGGGTATGGAATGTTTCCAGGACGCTTTGCTGTTGAGCTAACTGAACTTTGTATGCTGCTTCACGGAATTCTTCGCTAGAAGAAATTTTGGGATTCTGCGCAACTACAATCTTTGCTAAATCTTTGATGTACTCGCCTTGATAGCCATCTTCTGGAATCGGATTTCCAAGTGCTGCTGCTTGCACAGATTGACCAAAGAGATCCATCTGACGCCCGCGGTCATTGATATAAAACTCTTGCACAACTGTTGCGCCAGCTGCCTTGAGGACGCGACCAAGAGCATCACCAACAGCTGCCCAGCGAGTATGTCCTAGGTGGAGCGGGCCAGTTGGGTTGGCGCTAATAAATTCAAGATTAATGGTGACACCTTTGAGGGTTTCACCGTTTCCATATTCTTCACCGCTAGTAAGAATTGTGCGAACAAGTTCTGCTTGGTTTGCTCGATCCAAAGTGATGTTAATAAATCCAGGGCCAGCGATATCGACTGCCGATACTCCCGGAAGCTCAGCGATAGCAGCTTGAAGCAAGGTAGCGACTTCGCGTGGGTTCTTACCCGCTGCCTTTGCTAATTGGAGGGCAATCGAGGTTGCATAGTCGCCGTGGTCGCGATTCTTTGGGCGTTCCAGCACTATCGAATCAGGGGCGCTTCCAGATAACTGGCCTGACTCAATGGCAGCAACAACAATGGCCTGAATACCGGCCGAGAGCTGATCTGCGAGTGAAGACATTTGGGTAGTTTACCCGTGTATCAGTGATACCAGCGTGCGATTTTGGGATGAGAGCGAGTAAGCCTTACTCTTTCCCCTGCACCGAAATGAAAAATCCACCGGTGTACGCGGGAGTGGTGAAATGGCAGACACGCCAGTCTTAGGAACTGGTGCTTCGGCGTGCGGGTTCAAGTCCCGCCTCCCGCACATAGAATGTTGCTTATGGCAAAGCCATCCCGCGCAAAGGTAAAGAAACTCCAATCGGAGGCGATGCGTGCTGCCGCTGAAAGAAGAGCAGAGAAGGCGGCTGCCAAGTGCCCGGTAACTCGCGGTGAAGTAGATCTGGACGCATATGCAGAAGTTGATGGAGTCTGGCGCGAAATTGGTTTAGCTGCTCCAGCGCGACGAGCCCTCATTGATGATGGTCTCTACAAAGTAAGTGACTTACGAAAAGTTTCGCTTGCTGCACTTAAAGAGTTACATGGCATGGGGCCTAATGCAATCCGCATCCTTGTTGCCGAGATGAAGAAGCAAGATATTAGCTTCCGGAATTGAGCTTGCGAAATTCCGCGAGGAACTAGAAATTGAGCTTGCGATATTTCTCAAAGAATAAATCAGACAATAAAGCTGTAGACCAAGAGCAGCGCGCCAATCGCTGAGATTGAAATTGCTGCAACCTTGCCGAGAAGAATCTTCTTGCCCACAGGCGTCAATGAAACTAGAAGAAGTAGTGCGCCAGGAATAACGAGCGCCAGGCTCTTGGAGAGATTTGCATCGTCACCTGTTTGATATCGCAAATTGATTAGGCCCACTGCAAGTGCAGCATATGCACCCATGCGGTAGTTGTTGATTCTCGAGTTACCCATGCATAAAGAGTAATAGCCAAGGGCGCCGATTTCTCGACGCCCTTGGCTATTTATTCAATTATTTACCGAACTTTCTAATCATCAGAAATGATTAGTGATCAGCTGCCATTCCTTCAGCATGTGACTTCATGCGTGCAATCTTAAGAATTGTAAGACCGAATACGCACTTCGCGAGGATATCTGCAGTTGTGTAACCAACCTGGATAGCTACGAATGAGTTTGCTGACGCATCTCCAACGATGTTGAAGATGTAAGCGATTGGGTATACACCCCATGTTGCGATAAGGAGAAGACGAAGACGCTTCACTGTATCTGCAACGCCAGCTGGCTGACGATCCAAGGACTTTGTGAGCTCCATGAATAGTACGTAGAGGATGTATAGGAATGGGATTGTTGAAAGTACACCGTAGAGAACCTGTGTGTTCTGGTCTGATGAAATTTCACCTGGGTATCCAAGTGCGATCATTGCAGCTGATGCTGGAACGAGACGCATGATCAATGACTTTGAAACTTCCTTAGCAAGTGCCAATACAGCAATTACTTCAACGAGAAGTAGTGGAACTGTGAGAAGCCAATCTACATAGCGGTATGCCTCGTTGAATGAACCGTGGTCGCCTGAAACGTTAACCATGAATCCATCTGATGCTTCGCCGAATGAGTTAAAGATTCTCCAGTAGTGGTAGCCAGCGATGAATGTAACCATTGATGACATAACTAGAGCATTGCGGTACTTAGGTAGAACTCGTGACTGTGATACCAATGTGTAGACAGTACATGCGAGCATTGAAACCAAACCAAGTGAGAACATGTTGTAGACAAGGTTCCACTGGTTGCTATTAAGTGTTACTGACATATCTCCTGAGCCTTTCCTGACTCTTCATCAGTGCGAATCGTTTGATCCGTAAGACCGAGAGGTCGCGGGTAAGCCCAGGGCATCCTTGACCTTCGATAAACGAAAGTGTGAACCTGTTGCAAGGGATTTGCACCTCTAAATGACCACTTTTAGGGTGAATTTTCATACCGAGCGGTAACTTTACGCTCAGATTGAGAGCTTTTTTAGAGAATCTCGCTCAGCAAAGTTTCAACGCGCGCCTTGATTTCATCTCTGATAACGCGAACCGGCTCGATTCCTTGCCCGGCAGGATCATCGAGCTTCCAATCCTCATATCGCTTACCTGGGTAGTACGGGCAGGCATCGCCGCACCCCATTGTGATGACCACATCAGATTGCTGGACTGCTTCTGGAGTCAAAACCTTAGGTTTTTGATTGGCGATATCGATTCCAAGTTCTGCCATCGCCTCTACCGCAACTGGGTTGATGGAATCCTTGGGAGCAGAGCCAGCTGATAGAACTTCAACCCGATCTCCACCTAGTTCGCGCATAAAGCCTGCCGCCATCTGTGAACGCCCTGCGTTATGTACGCAGACAAACATGATTGTCTTCTTATCGCTCATTATTTCTTCACTTTCTTATTGAGGCCTGTAAAGAGGATGTAGCCGAGTACGCCACCGATTATTTGAAACGGAATAAAGGTTGCTGCCGAGTGCGGCGCGATTCCAGCAAATGTATCTGAAAAAGTTCTACCAATTGCAATAGCGGGATTTGCAAATGATGTAGATGACGTGAAGAAATAAGCTGCAAAGATCCAGGATGCAACACCAAATGCTACAAATCTTCCTTTTTCAATCGTTGATAGCTGGAAAATCACAAAGATAAGTCCAGCAGTTGCTATGACCTCACTGAGCAATAGATGCCCTCCATCACGATTCTTACTTGATATATCAATCGCTGGATTCTGAAAGAGAATATTCGCAACTATTGTCCCTGCGATTGCTCCCAGAGTTTGAGCCAATAGAAAAACGGTAGCGGCTGATAGTGAGAGTTCTTTGCGGAAGAAGGCAATTCCGCTGACAATTGGGTTGAAATGAGCCCCGCTGATTGGTGCGAAGAGTGTGATGAAAAGCCACAGTGCAGCACCAGTTGCCGCCGCATTGATCAAGAGCTGAACTCCCACGTCATTGGTGAGGTTTTCCGCCATCGTGCCCGACCCCACAACGACAAGTGCCAGAGCGGCGGTACCAATTAATTCTGATAGCAGCTTCTGCATAGACAACGTTTGCATGGGAAGAGATTAAAGGTAGTAAGTGAACAAACGGTAACAATCAGGTGATTTCATTAAGTACCCTTATCCAATGCGCGAGCAACTGAAGAATCTCCATGGTCATGAGGGCTTCACTATGCTCGCATCTGCACGTTTTATCTCCAATGTCGGCAATGGAATCTCTCCAATCGCCCTTGCCTATGGAGTCTTGAGCATCCCAGGCGCCGATGGAGGCGACTTGAGTTTGGTGATGGCGGCGCGTTACTTCCCGCTTATCGCCTTCATGTTATTTGGTGGAGTCTTCGCAGATCGATTCCAACGCAATCGCATCGTTGGTGCAGTCGATGTTATCGGTAGCTTCACCGGTGCCATCACTGCCCTCTCATTTATTGGTGGCTTTCCATACCTCTGGCTCTTAGTAGCGATGGGTGCAATCTTTGGTTTCCTCAATGCGCTCTGGTGGCCGGCAATGTCTGGAGTACTCACAGAACTCGTGCCTAAAGAAAGATTGCAAGAAGGCAATGCAGTCATCGGTTTGGTGAGCAATCTCGGATTTATCTTCGGAACACTAACGGGTGGAATTCTGGTTGCAGCATTTAATCCTGGATGGGCGTTATTGATTGATGCAATCACATTCTTTATTGCGGGCGTAATTGTCTGGAACCTCAAACTCGCGGGAAAGAGCCGTGTTGAAAGCCCTGGAATCCTTCATGATCTTAAAGTTGGTTGGCGCGAGTTCATCTCACATTCCTGGGTCATTGCCATGGTTCTCTCATTTACCTTTATCAATATGTCATTTGAATCAATGTTGCAGGTACTCGGACCACTTAACTTCAATGATCCTGAGACCGGTCCACGTTATTGGTCACTTAATCTCGCTGGCATGACCGCTGGCATGATGATTGGTGGACTTATCGTGCTTAAGTTGAAGTTCAAGCGGCCGCTCTTTATCTCGATGATCTTGATTGCGATCTCACCTATTTGGGATTTCTCACTTGCCTTTGATTTCCCTCTACTGCTCTGCGTTATCTCTGCAATCTTCTCGGGTCTGACTATTGAATTCTTTATGGTCACCTGGAATACCTCCTTGCAGACTCATATCCCAGAAGAGTCATATTCTCGAGTCAATGCATATGACGCGCTCGGTTCATTTGGAATTGCTCCTATTGGGATTGTGATTGCGGGTCCACTCGCAAGCTACTTCGGCGTCAATACGATTTTATTTGCCACTGGCTCTCTAACATTTCTTGCAGCTTGCGCCGCGCTGACCGTTAAATCGGTCAGAAATCTCAGTAACGCGTAGGCTCTAGCCATGAGCAATGAGCCAACTTCAGAGAACACACCCATTGCTCCGCCAAAACTTCGTGGTTGGTTTCACCTTGGTGCAACTCCTGCGGTAATCATCGCTTCCCTTGTTCTCTTTATCGTGAGTAAAGAGTCGCTTAAGTTTGCGGTCGCGCTCTATTCAATTACTGCAATCATGCTCTTTAGCGTCTCTGCTATCTATCACCGCGTTCCCTGGTCGCCTGCAAAGAAGAAGATGTGGCGTCGTTGGGATCATGCCAATATCAATCTACTCATCGCTGGTTCTTACACACCATTTGCCGTGGCACTGTTGGAACCGCATGACCGCAATATCTTGTTAGCGATTGTTTGGAGTGGGGCGCTCTTCGGTGTTGCTATTCGAGTCTTCTGGATCGGTGCGCCTCGATGGCTCTATGTTGCAAATTACCTCGTTCTTGGTTGGGTGGCAGTTGTCTATACTCCGCAGTTGTATGACCGCGGTGGTTTATGGGTCCTGATTCCAATCCTGATCGGCGGCCTGCTCTATTCGATAGGCGCAATTTTCTACGCCCTCAAGAAGCCTGGCCGCGCAGCCAAGTACTTCGGCTTCCACGAGCTCTTCCATATCTTCGTGCTGGCAGCGTGGATAAGCCAATACCTGGCTATCTGTTTCGCTATCTATCGTTCACGGTAGATAGCGTTGGCCGCTCGAGGGCTATCTATCGTTCACGCTGAGCCCGGGGCGATTTTCTCAGCGGCAGCGATGCCCTAATCTATGAGCCTTGAAGAAAGCATTTTGGGAATCAGTAGCTAGAGGCCAAAATCGAGAGACACTGGGGATGATCAATGGCAGAGAAGAAGGACTTTCTCAACTGGGTGGGCTTCCGCGAGGAATCAGAGCGCACACCAACTGGCAACCCTGTTGACCGAATCCGCGAACTAGAATCTCAGCTCAGCGATCTTCGCTCCCGTCGCGACATCACATCATTAAGTAAAGAAGAGTTTGAAATCCTCGCAACTGAAACTGCGATGATGATGATCAAATCAGCACAAGCGCGTGAAGCGAAAGCCCATGCTTCAGCGGAACGTTTGATTAACGAATCAACACGTAATGCAAAGGATGTTCTAGAGGGAGCTGAGTCAAAGGCTCGCAGCATCCTCTCTGGCGCTGAAGCTCGTGGTCGCAAATACATTTCTACGGCAGAAGCCGAGGCGACAGATCTCGTCAATGAGGCTGCCCGTGAAGCAGAATCTATTATTGATACTAAGCGCCGTGAAGCTGCTGCCGTTGCATCTGCTGCTCGTCGTGAAGGTGAGCGAATTGTTGCTGATGCCGCAAATGAAGTTATTGAATACCGTCGCTGGCTTGCAGAGGTCATTGCTGAATCTGAGCGCCTCTACCGTGTTCAGTCACAAGCGCTCGTTGCCGCAGAGCAAGCGATCGCGCAATCTCGTCAGCGTCTGGATGGAGCATTTGCACGTCTTGCAAATATGCAAGCAGTTGTGAACGACTCACTCAATGAGGACGGAACAGTTCGTCGCAAGGAGCCAATTCAGGTAGAGAGTCGTCGCACATCTCCTGCACTTGATGCTCCAAGAAAAGCTGCAAAGAAGTCTGTCGCTAAGAAAACTTCAGCTAAGCGCAAGTAATCTCCATGGCTACCAAACGCGGTATCCAATACATACCTGCAATAGATGGCCTTCGCGCCATTGCAGTCATGGCGGTAATTTTCTATCACCTTGGCTTTGACTGGATTCCAGGTGGTTTTCTCGGAGTTGATCTCTTCTTTGTAATCTCGGGTTATGTGATCACTCGACTTCTGCTTGATTCAATTGAGCGAAGTGGAGGATTAGATCTACGAGCCTTCTATCTCGCGCGCATTAGGCGATTGCTTCCCGCTCTCGCATTTATGTTGGTAACTACCGCTATTGCAGTAGGAATATGGGCGCCCGAGACAATCAAGCGATTGGTTATTGATACCCCGTTTGCCCTCACCGGAACTATGAACTGGTGGCTCGTCGGCCGTGAACTGGACTACTTTGAAGCGATCGGAAGGCCATCCCTACTGCAGCACACCTGGTCATTGGCGGTTGAGGCTCAGTTCTATTTTGTCTGGCCGCTAATTCTCTTACTTATTCTGCGCTTTGCAGGAAAGAAGAGAATTTCACTCGTAGCGCTGATTATCGCTGCGTTCTCAGGCATCGCTCTCATGCTGGTCTCCTTCTCACTCGACTCAGCTAATAGTTCAAGCGTTAGCCACATTTACTTTGGTACTGACACCCACAGTATTGGACTCTTTCTCGGTGCAGCTCTCGCCGTCAATTGGATTCCACAGAACTTTAAACCTGAGGTAAGTAAGAAGGCGCAAGACTTTATCGATGGAATTGGCGTCTTTGGATTCTTGGGAATTCTTGCAACATTTCTCTTGATTGATGAGAGCGATCCGACTCTCTACAAAATTGCATTTCCACTCGCAGGAATATTTGCTACCGCAATCATCACATCGCTAGTTCACCCTGCTTCACGCTTTGCCCCCATTCTTCAGAATAAAGTTCTCCTCTGGATTGGTGAGCGTTCTTATGCAATCTACCTATGGCATTGGGTCATCTTCCAGGTAACTCGACCTAATGTGGATCTAGCAGGAGAATCGTGGGCTGTACTTTCTCTTCGCATCTTGATTGTCTTTGCCCTTGCAGATATTTCACTTCGGTACGTTGAGCTTCCAGTTCGACGTGGAGTTTTGAGCTACTGGGTTAAGGGTTTGAAATATCGCACCGCGGCTGAGAAGAAACGACAAACAATTCAATTCTCTGCCATTGCCACAATACTTCTACTATCGCTTTCAGTGATTACTGCACGAGCGATCTCAATCGGCGATGCTCAGCGAGCAGAAATCATCGAAGAGATTGAGGCAGGAAATACTTTCACGCCCTCGACAGCAACAGGTATCTGGCTCACAGGAGATTCGGTGATCCTTGGTATTCGTAATGAATTGGCGAAAGACCACGAGATTGGCTTGATTAATGCACGTGTAGGTCGCCAAGCACCAGAGCTATTTGAAGAGATCACCAAAGACTTACCTTCCGCGCCAGATGGCCCAGTTGTTCTCAATTTAGGCAATAACGGTGCACTGGTCGAAGACGAAGTTGTGGCAATTCTCGAAGCTCTTAGAGAGAGTGAGAAGGTGATCTTGATTAATACCGCAGTTCCGCGGCCTTGGAGAGATTCAAATAATGAGGTTATTAATAGAGTAGCGTCGAGGTATTCGAATGTTCGAATCGTTGATTGGGCGGCGACTTCCGAAGGGCATCCAGAGTATTTCGCTCCCGATGGCGTGCATCTAGTGCCAACAGGCGTGGCAGTTTATGTTGCGGAGATTAATTCTTATCTTCAATAGAAAAAGCCCCGACCATCTGGCCGGGGCTTTTTCTTGCTAATGTGATTTTGACTTACTCGTAGAGTCCCTTGAAACCAAATGGTGTCGCAACTCCGATTGATCCATCTGAATAGATTGCTGATACACGGAATGAGGTGTACTTAGTATCTTCAACCTTTGTCATTTCAAATGAGAGCTGGGTTGCAGGAATCTGTGAAACCTCTTGCCAAGCTCCACCGTTAGGCGCAGTCTCAACCTTGTAACCAGTTACATCTCCAGCTGGCGCACGCCATGTAAGGACTAGAACTTCCTTGGTAGCTGAATCCTTCCAGTTGCCGATGAAACGTGATGGAGCCTCACCTGTTGTTGCAGCATCTGCTGTATCAGTTGTTGCCTCAGCTGATGCCTCTGGTGATGCTGACTCAGTTGGGGTTGCCTCTGGTGATGCTGTCTCTGTAACTGCTGGTGTCTCTGCAGTATCTGAGTCATTTGAAGATTGTTGTGAGGCAACAATTGCAACCAAAATTGCCACTCCGAGAAGAACCGCAACAAGAACGCTCTTTGACGAACCTTGACGAGGTGCTGCTGATGGCTTTGGAGCTGCAGGAGCCTTCACTGGAGCTGCAGGAGTTGTTGAAACGTTGACGCGATCGCGTGAAGATGAATTTGGAACTGGCGGAATAACTACTGAAGATGCTGACTTCTTAGCAGGAGCCTTCTTAGCTACCGCCTTCTTTGTCGTTGTCTTCTTAGCAACTGCCTTCTTGGCGACCTTCTTAGTTGTTGCCTTCTTCGCAACAGCTTTCTTTGCAGTGGTCTTCTTCGCGACTGCCTTCTTCGCTACCTTCTTAGCTGCACTCTTCTTAACGGTTGTCTTCTTCGCCGCACTCTTCTTTGCTACAGCTTTCTTGGCAACCTTCTTTGCAGGGGCCTTCTTCGATGCTGCCTTCTTGGCAACTGCCTTCTTCTTTACTGCCACGTTTATCTCCTCGGGTCGTATGCCCTAAGTTTAGCCTAGAGAATTCAACGCGCTCATCACAACTGGTGCGATTGCTCGAAGGGCTTTTCCGCGATGGCTGACAGCATCTTTCTCTTCAGAGCTCATCTGCGCGCTCGAGATATCTAACCCCTCAGGCTTAAAGATGGGGTCATATCCAAAACCTTGATCGCCTACGGGCTCACGCAAAATCTCTCCATAGAAGCGACCCTCTTCTGTGAAGGAGCGGCCGTCAGGTAAGTACAGAGTTGCAACGCAGATGAAGTAAGCGCCGCGTTCTGAATCTGGAACATCCTTTAATTGATTCAAAACCTTCTCTAAATTCGCTCTGTCATCACCATGGCTACCTGCCCAACGAGCAGAGTAAATTCCAGGGTCGCCATTGAGCGCATTGACGCAGAGACCACTGTCATCCGAGATTGCAGGCAGTCCAGTTGCCTCAGACATTTCTCGCGCTTTCAGTAGCGAGTTCTCCGCAAATGTTGAACCAGTCTCATCCACATCGCCAACATCTGGGAATTGATTAAGACCTACAAGTTCAATCTCTCCAGGAGCAAGAGCTTCAAGGATTCGGCGAAATTCCTCTATCTTTCCTTGATTACGAGTTGCTAATAAGAGCTTATGGCTCACGCGCTAAGCGCCTTTTTCTGAAGCTCTGTCAGTGTCTTAGTTCCTGCAACAGCTAAGTCAAGGAGTGAATCAAGGAGGGCGCGATCAAAAGGTGCTCCTTCTGCAGTGCCCTGAACTTCAATGAAGCGACCATCACCTGAGCAGACAACGTTCATATCTGTCTCAGCGCGAACATCTTCTTCATAGCAAAGATCGAGCATCGGTACTCCATCAATAATTCCTACGCTAATTGCTGCAACTGAATCAGCGAGTGGCTTTGCTCCAGCTTTTACATGGCCCTCGCGTTGTGCCCATGAGATTGCATCTGCAAGTGCAACATAGGCACCGGTAATGGCAGCGGTGCGTGTTCCACCATCTGCCTGCAAGACATCACAGTCAATCACAATTGTGTTTTCGCCGAGTTCTTTCATATCAACAATTCCTCGAAGTGAGCGTCCAATGAGACGAGAAATCTCTTGTGTGCGGCCACCGAGTTTGCCCTTTACGGATTCACGATCAGAACGAGTATGTGTTGCGCGTGGAAGCATTGAATACTCTGAAGTCACCCAACCTGTTCCGGAATCCTTTAACCAACGTGGAACTCCAGGTGTAAATGATGCGACACAGAGAACGCGAGTCTTTCCAAATTCAACCAAGACAGATCCTTCGGCATGATCTAGCCAACCGCGAGTGATTTTCACATCGCGAAGTTGGTCTACTGAGCGTCCGTCATTACGTGCCATTTTTTCCTCCGAAGTTGTTGGTGAAAATTAGAGATCTTGGTGTTGAACTGTTCCGACCTCAGGGCCGAGGAATCTACGTGCAAGGTTCTCAAATGCCTTTGCATCACCGGTCGCTAAGAAGCGGTGGGTAGGTGCAGCGGCGTCGGCATCACGCAGTAGTGAGCCTTCAACTAATACGCGATAGAGGTCTTTTGCAGTCTCTTCAGCACTAGAGACAAGTGAGACAGAGTTGCCCATTACATACGAGATCACACCAGTAAGTAACGGATAGTGGGTGCAGCCAAGTACCAAGGTATCCACATCTGCATCAATCATCGGAGCAAGGTATTCGCGTGCCACTTGAGTGATGGCCTCACCTGAAGTTTCTCCGCGCTCAACAAACTCGACGAAACGTGGGCATGCAGTTGATGTGATCTGCAGATGTGGAGCGGCAGCAAAAGCATCGAGGTAGGCCTGCGAATCGATAGTCGCTCGAGTGCCAATAACTCCAACTCTTCCGGTGCGTGTTGCGGCAACTGCGCGTCGTACCGCGGGTTGGATTACCTCAATTACTGGAATTGAATATCTTTCGCGCGCATCACGCAACATCGCAGCACTTGCGGTGTTGCATGCAATGACGAGCGCCTTCACTCCTTGCTCAACTAAGAAGTCGAGCGTCTCGAGTGAGAAATCACGAACTTCGGCGAGTGGACGTGGGCCATAAGGGCCTCGAGCAGTGTCGCCGATATAGAGAACAGATTCGTTTGGGAGCTGATCCAAAATAGCTCGCGCCACAGTTAATCCGCCAACGCCAGAATCGAAGATTCCGATAGGTGCGTTGCTCATGTGCCAATCGTACGAGGTCAATGCGCTAAAACGAGAATTCGCCTCAACTCTTAAGCCCAGAGAGTGCCTTCGAGTCCTTCAGTTGCCTCATCTACATCGCTGCCGTAGATGCCCGTAGAGAGGTACTTCCAACCGCCATCACAGACAATAAATGCGATATCTGCATCACGGCCGTCTCGAATCGCTTCTTTACCCATTGCAATCGCTGCATGAAGAATCGCCCCAGTAGAGACTCCGGCAAAGATTCCCTCAACGTGTAAAAGCTCTCGCACTCGCTTTACTGAATCTTCTGCACCTACAGAGAAGCGGCGGGTTAATACAGATGCATCGTAAAGCTCAGGGACAAAACCTTCATCAATATTTCGAAGTCCGTAAACAAGCTCTCCATAACGCGGTTCTGCCGCGATGATTTGTACATCAGGCTTTTGTTCGCGTAAGTAACGTCCCGCACCCATCAAGGTTCCAGTAGTGCCAAGGCCGGCCACAAAGTGAGTGATAGTTGGAAGATCTTGCAAAATCTCTGGGCCGGTGCCCTTGTAATGAGCGAGTGTGTTTGCTGGATTTCCGTATTGATAGAGGAAGACATAATCAGGATTAGCAGCGGCGATTTCCTTTGCGACTCTCACCGCTTCGTTTGATCCGCCAGCCGCAGGTGAAGAGATGATCTGTGCTCCCCACATCTCTAGTAACTGTCGTCGCTCGGGACTGGTGTTCTCTGGCATAACGCAGATTAATTTGTAACCGCGAACCTTTGCTGCCATCGCGAGAGAGATTCCGGTATTACCGCTCGTTGGCTCAAGAATTGTTGCGCCAGGTTTGAGTAGACCACTCTTCTCTGCCTCATCGACCATTGAGATTGCGGTGCGATCTTTAATGGAGCCCGTTGGGTTGCGATCTTCCATCTTCGCCCAAAGACGAACATTGGGCGCAGGAGAAAGACGCGGCAATCCGATGAGAGGAGTATTGCCAACTGATGCTGCGAGAGATTCGTAGCGCGCCATTTTAATTAATTAAAAATTCAATTAGAGAGAATCTACGGAGCCACCTGCAACTGCAGGCAAGATTGTGACTGAGTCGCCATCTTTGAGTGGAGCCTCAAGGCCGCCAAGAAAGCGAACATCTTCGTCATTGATGTAGATATTGATAAAGCGGCGAAGGGCGCCATTTTCAAGAAGTCGCTCACCAAGTCCAGCATATTGAGCATCGAGATTAGTAATGAGAGCTGAAAGCGTTACACCGCTTGCCTCAACACTCTTCTGGTCTTTTGTATATGGACGAAGAATTGTTGGGATACGAACTTCAATTGACATACCCGTATTATGGCTAAAAAAGCCGCTAGGCGGTAATTGAAACTTCTTCCTCTGTCACAACCCCATCGATGATTCGAAAAGAGCGAAACTCAGTTGCAGGTGCAATCTCTTCGCGGGTAGAGACCAAGACGTAATGAGCCCCTGGCTCACCGGCATATGCAATATCGGTGCGTGATGGAAAGGCTTCAGTCTCTGTATGAGAGTGGTAAATCACGACGATTTCTTCATCCTTGTCATCGACCTCACGATAGAGAGCGAGCAAATCTTTCGGATCGAATTCATAGAAGGTTGGTGAATGCGCTGCATTAATCATTGGCTTGAGACGAACTGGGGAGTCAGAGCCCACTGGGCCGAGGATTACTCCGCAGCATTCATCAGGGTATTCGACTCGAGATTGCTCAAGGATTGCATCAACAATTGCACGTGAAATAGTCAGTGACATGGCGCTTATTCTAAAGGAGATTCTTGCTCTGTGACTTCATCCATCAGCGCAGAGAGCAGAGTCTCTTGCAGCCATCCGAGCCAGCTATAGACGGCATAAACCCCTCGTAATGGATCATCGGGTGACAAGAGCTCAAGATGTTGATAATTATTATTCTCAATCTTAAGTCGCACTCCAAGAGCGAGGCGAATATCGTTCAATCCGCCAAGCCAATCATTTGCACCTTGGTGATCGAGTTCGACATCTCCCTCTGGTGAACTCTTGAGCAACATGCGGATAGACATCGCATGTGCCTGTTTCTTTCCTCGAAGCGTTGATTCTGTATACCGGCGGAACTCGGCAGCATCAACATCATCTGAATAAGCATTAGGAAGCAACCGATGGAGAACTTCATCTTCCGGCGGAGAATCATGTGAGGTGATTCCGACCATCGCCGCCAATGGATCTTCGTGGCCATAATCAACACGTTCGGCAAGGAGTTCGATTATTTGCTCACAGAGATTGAGCAATACATCTTTCTCGGCCTCGTCAAAAGTGGCGACATATGAGTGTGCACCATGGCGCTTAAATCCATCGGTAGGAGTCATTAAATCTGATCTCCGCGCTGCAACGTTGCCCAGAGACCGTATTCGTGGAGGCGAGCAACATCATGCTCCATCTCTTCTCGTGAACCGGTAGAGACGATTGCCTTGCCTTCATTGTGAACCTGGAGCATTAACTCTGTTGCTTTCGCTTTGGAGTAACCAAATAACTCCATAAAGACATACGTGACATAGCTTTGAAGATTTACCGGATCATCCCAAACGATAGTGACCCATGGCGTATCCCCCGAGAAGATTTCGCGAAGTTGTTCTTCTAAAGCATCTGCCAACTTAGCCATGTGAGATACCTGCCATAGCCCTTATTTAACCAACTCTGATGTGCCAACGCTACGGATAAGAATCGAGAAAGGAGGCGTGGTGGCAATTGCCCAATCAGCTTCAGCGGATGCGCTTACTCGAAGCGTTAACGTACCCTTTGATTGAGCGCTGATTGGAATAGTGAAGTTTCCTTGACTATCTGTTGTCACGGGAGATCCAAATGGCTGCCACTTACCAGAAGCCAACTTCTCCACTTGGATAAATGTTCCAGCAGAGCGAGGTCGAATTGAACCTGTGACAGTAAATGACTCATTTGATTTCTTTGATGCAGGAGGGGTGAGGAAGATTAATCGGGAGACGGTCAGAGCTATCTGATTTGAGATTCCCTCACTTCGCTCCCAAGTTCCCTCACTGTATGCACGAATAGTTGTTGCTTTTCCAAGAAGGAGTGGCTTACTGAATTTTCCTGTTGCATCAGTTGTGGCCTGGGTCAGCAATCTCCATGTTGAATCACCCGAGGATTTCCCTTCAATACGTACAGGCACATTAGCAAGCGGTGATTTATCTTTAATAGTAAAGGTTCCGGAAATCGAAATCGGATCACCATATTCAATTGCACTCTGACTTAGAGTGATTGTCGCATCGACTTTATCAGGCGCGATTGCTTTAGCAACATTCCTTATTCCCTCAATGGCTAGTGGCTCTTCCATTCCAATAGTCCAGGCAGCAAGGCCACCGAGTCGATATTTGTTAACGAGTTCTGCACGTAGCGCATAGCTCTGCGCATTTTGATACCAAGCGGTGCGAGATGCAGTGCATGAAGTAGCAAGTCCACCAGAAGTGGTTCCGTTATAGACCTTCTGATAACTAAAGGTTGCTTCACCAAACTTATCGTCATAGACGGGAGTAACTCCATAAGATGCTGCAAGATCAAGCGCATTTCTCATCACAAATGTCGCTGCCTTTGCACCAGCTTTGATGACAGATGCAACGTTGGCAGGACATACTCCCGATACTGCAGTTACCCAATCTCGACCATATCCGGGTATTCCAACATAAACCTTTGATGCTGGCATCACCGTCACTGCATATTGAACGGTTCGCTCTGTCCATGTAATTGGACCAATCGGGCCAACCTTTGCAACGGAATAGTCATAAGTCATTATGCGGAGGCGATCAATATATGGAGCAATTGCTGCCCACGCATAGACGTAATAGCCCTTCTGTTTTCCTGCAGGATCAAGGACGTATGGTGTTGAGACTGAGAGAATTTTATTCTGTGCACGAAGCGATGCACTCAGCTCTTTTACCAGCGCGGTCCAGAGTGGTGCAGTCTTGGGCCATGTTTTATTGCTATCGACAAATGCAAATCCCTCAAAGTCGAGATCGACGCCATCAAAATTATTTGAAACAACCATTGTGGTGATTGCTTGAACAATCTGTGTTCTAGCTGCTGGTTTCGCAAGTAATCCTGCTAAAACATCTTTAGCGGTGCCGTCGGTAATTGTTGGAATCAAAGTAAATCCTGCGTTCCGAAGCGCGCCAACGGTCTGCGCCATCGGAACACTTGGATTGGCCGGTGTATACAAATCTGTGACGACAGTGCTCTGAGTCTTGCCGTTAAATTTCAAGGTATACCAAAATGGCATTACCTCTCTGATCAAGTCAGCATTGCTTATAGCTGCAGGAAGAGAGGTCTTGATTGAATAGTAAGGAATCCAGCCCGAAAGAATTTTTCGTGGCTGATTTTCAGCACTTGCGGATGTAGTAAAGGATGGGAAAAGTGTTGCGATCAAAGAGATCAAGAGTGCAGCGAATAGAAGACGTGGGATGTGTTTCATAGAATCTCTGCGCTTGAAACTACTCATTATCTTCTGGGCCAGGTCGTAACCCTTCGAAAATCTCTTTGCACATCGGACAGACTGGATACTTCGATGGGTCGCGCGAAGGGACCCATTTCTTCCCGCAGAGTGCGCGGACTGCTTTGCCTGTTACCGCTGATTCAACGATCTTCTCTTTCTTGATGTAATGGGCAAACCGGTCATGGCCACCATCATCTTCCTGAAAATCGGGAGCAGTTTCAGTGCGGGTCAAGGTATCTGTATCTGTATCGATACCGATTCCTTTATCTCCACGCGTGAAAATCCCCATGGCGAAAGGATAGTCGGGCAGGCTTAAGAACTCGTCAAAAGGTCTGTGAAGGTTCAGTGAAATTATTGCGTGACTCAGAGCACTTGCGGGAAGGTAGAATTCTGTGATGAAGGATTTACTCAAAACAGAAGATCTCTCTCGAGACGATGTAGAGCTTCTACTGGCTACTGCAAGCGACTTCGCGAGCCAGCCGCTCCGCGCAAATACTGCCCTTGCAAATAAGTCAGTCGCGATCTATATGACTAAGCCTTCAACACGTACTCGACTTGCATCAGAGACCGCAGTCGCCCATCTCGGCGGCACGCCTATCTTTATTCGCGGAGATGAACTTCAACTCGGTCGTGGCGAAACCATCGCCGATACCGCTCGAATCATCAGTGGCTTCTGTGATGCGATGATTATTAGAACTTTTGCTCAGGCTGACGTAGATGAATTGGGCGCTAACTCGACTATTCCAATTATCAATGGGCTCACCGATGATGATCACCCAACACAACTCTTGGCAGATTGGGTCACTATTCGAGAAAACTTTGGCGCAGACATCACAGGGCGCAAGTTTGTCTACCTTGGTGACGGAAACAATATGTCTCATGCCTGGCTGATCATGGGTGCAATCATGGGTGCTCATGTTGTTGCTGCCACTCCTCATGGAAAATTTGCCCCTGATGCTGCAGTCGTTGCGAAGGCTAGAGAAATCGCAGCAAAATCAGGAGCAACTATCGAAGTGACAAATGATCCAGAGGCTGCGGCAAAGGATGCGAGCGTTCTCTACACAGATGTGTGGATGTCAATGGGAGACCCTGAAGCAGAGCGTGCTGAGAAGTTTGCCGCGCTCTCACCATTTGCAATCGATGATCGTCTTATGTCACTGACTGCTGATGACTCAATCTTTATGCACTGCCTACCTGCACATCGTGGAGAAGAGGTTTCAGCTTCAGTTATCGACGGTGATCGATCTGTAATCTGGCGCGAGGCATATCACCGTCGCACAACTATTCAAGCGCTTCTCTATCACTTAACACGTGGAGAAATTAAGGGAAATTAATACTTCTCTACTAAGTCAAAGTAGAGCAATACGACAGGGGTTTGATCGTTTACCTCTACACCGATGTTCGTCCAGTACTTAAGGTGGCTATTGCGAAAATCTTGAGCGTTGAGATCACCTTCGGCTTCTGCGAGAGCAAATCGATCTGGCACCTCTGAAAATGAGCACTGAGTTACTTCGGTAATTCGAACCTTAGCTACTACTTTCTCCTCGTTTCCCAATACATAAAGCTCTTCACCCACGTGCTCAATAACTTCATTCTCGTCAACATACTCTTGGGCGGTCGTCGCCGTAGCGCGTTTATTGCCGTGAATAACTAAGTTAGTGAGAAGCTCGCGAAATGGGCCTGGCGTGCCAAATTCAATTGTGCGCAGACCATCAACGACTTTGAAGGCCATAAAGCAATTAACCCTCTTGCAACTCAGTCGGAGCGCCGTGCACGTCGAGGACTTCCTTGGCTGCATCTGCCTTCACATCACCACTTAATTTATCTGTGCGATTAAGGGGGCGCTTTGCATCCTCTTTGTAGAGAGCTGGAATAGATCCCAACAAGCCCTTCTGGAAATCTTCGAAAGCCTGGAGTACTTCGCGCTTTGTATTCATCACAAATGGGCCCATCCAAGCGACTGGCTCTTTGATTGGCTGGCCACCGAGGATAAAGAGTTCTAGGTTTGGTGATCGTGATTCTTGCTGCTTTGCCGCACGAACAACAATCGCATCGCCATCACCAAAGACAGTGAGTTGTCCCATCGTTACAGGACGTTGTTCGTCTCCTACGAAACCATGGCCTGACATTGTGTAGACAAGTGCGTTGTAATCCTTACGCCATGGAAGACGGAGTTCTGCGCCTGGTGCAACAGTGGCATGCAACAAGGTGATGGGGGTCTGAGTGCTTCCAGGACCGAAGTGTCCATCAACTTCACCTGCGATAACACGAAGCAATGCTCCACCATCGGGGGTGGAAAGCAATGCAACATCATTTGCGCGCACATCTTGATATGCAGGTGGTGACCACTTCTTTGCTGCTGGCAAATTAACCCATAATTGGAATCCGTGGAATAAACCACCCGACATCACGAGTGACTCTGGTGGAGTTTCAATGTGAAGAATTCCCCCTCCAGCTGTCATCCATTGTGTATCTCCATTTGAAATTGTTCCGCCGCCACCATTTGAATCTTGGTGATCAAAGATTCCATCAATAATGTAAGTAACGGTTTCAAAACCACGATGTGGGTGCCATGGTGTTCCCTTTGGCTCACCTGGTGCGTATTCAACTTCACCCATTTGATCGAGGTGAATAAATGGATCAAGTTCCTGAAGATCAACGCCAGCGAATGCGCGACGAACTGGAAAGCCTTCACCTTCATAACCTTGAGGCGCAGTAGTGATGCTCTTGATTGCACGTGCGCGAAGGTTTGTTCCCGCGCTGATACGTGGAAGAACGGTGATATCACTGACGGTTACTGCAGGCATTGTGCGCTCCTTTTGTGGCTACACCTAAAGGTTAGTTGAACTTTCAACTACTTACAACTTGAAAATGCAGCGGTTTATTCCCAGGTGAGTCGGGTTTAGAATAGCTTTGTGAACAAGCATGCCCCATCTATCCCAAAGGTAATCCTCTATTACGGATTCACCCCTCTGGAAGATCCTGCTGCGATTCAGCTGTGGCAGAAGCAATTATGCGAAAGCCTCGGCCTCAAGGGGCGCATCATTATTTCTAAGCATGGCATCAACGGCACAGTTGGTGGCGATATGGCTGCAGTTAAAAAGTACGTAAAGATGACGCGCCAATATCCCGCTTTCAAGAAGATAGTCTTTAAATGGTCTGACGGAACCGGATCTGATTTCCCTAGGCTTCAAGTTCGAGTTCGTAAAGAGCTCGTAGGTTTCGGAAATCCAGATGTGATCAAGGTTGATGAATCGGGTGTAGTCAACGGTGGCAAGCACCTTCGTCCAGCACAGGTTGATGCCCTTGTTAAAGAGCGCGGTGATGAAGTTGTCTTCTTCGACGGACGCAATGCCTATGAGGCAAAAATCGGAAAGTTTAAGAATGCGATTGTTCCTGATGTGCAGACGTCACACGATTTCATCGAAGAGATCAAGAGCGGTAAGTATGACGATATTAAAGATAAGCCTGTTGTTACATACTGCACCGGAGGAGTTCGCTGCGAAATCATCTCTGCAGTAATGGTCGAACATGGATTTAAAGAGGTCTACCAAATTGATGGTGGAATTGTTAAGTACGGTGAAAAGTTTGGGGATGACTCTCTCTGGGAAGGTTCCCTCTATATCTTCGATGATCGAATGATTCATGACTTCTCAGATAAGACCAAAGTTATTGGCGAGTGTGTAAAGTGCCAAGCGCCAACAAAGCAGTTCCGTAATTGCAACTCTGAGAGCTGCCACCAATTGATCCTTCTCTGTGACACATGTGCAGAGCTGCCTAGCAACTTGACTTGCAATCACACTGTTAATCGCAAACGCCGTGACCGCGAATTTGTTGGCTAAGCGAACTCGCAGATGATTGATTGGCCTGTTCTTCAACCTACTCTGACTGTTGATGTATCCGATTCAATCGGCGCTGTAGCCCTCAGACCGTTGCGTGAAGAAGATATCGATCCAATCTTTCACGCCTGCCAAGACCCAACAATCTCGGCTTTTACCCGCGTGCCTTTTCCATATGAGCGAGAGATGGCAGAAGAGTTTGTACGCGGCAGTGATATCGCCTATCGCAGCCACCAAGGGGTTGTCTTTGCCATTGATGTGGATGGAGTTTTCGCTGGAACAATCGGCCTCCACTCCATCAATCTTGGAGATCACTGCACAGAGGTGGGCTACTGGATTGAGCAGAGTTTTCGAGGAAAGGGCCTCTGCACAGTAGCGCTCGACCTGATGTCTCGCTTTGCTTTAGAGACAATGAAGTTTCGAAGGATAGAAGCACTCGCTGATTACAACAATATCGCGTCACAACGTGTCATGGAGCGAGCCGGAATGATACGAGATGCACTGCTTCGCAATAGAGTGACAAAGCCAAATGGGGATCAAATCGATATGGTGCTCTTCTCTAAAGTCTCGAGTGAGGAGAGATAAGTGGAAGATTTAGCTTTTGTTGTCATGATCGTAATGTCAGTGCTTCTACTCTCAGGTCCAATCACTATTGGTCTTACGAGCGAGCGAGCACAGTTGTTCACTGCAGATCGCCTTGTTCTAAAAATCTTACGGCGGGTCACTGCACTCACGATCGGAATCATAGGAATCTTTATCGCAATTCAATTTTTATTTGAAGGATTGCCAGCATTGACAAAGTTCTTTGCAGTCATTGCTTTACTTGGAAACATCTACGCCTTTAGGCGAGAGATGAAGTTCGTAAAACTCGATTAGTGCCACGATTAATCAGCCATAAAATGGCATGGAAATAAATAAGTGGAGGTGCCGGGAATCGAACCCGGGTCCTTCAGAGCTCAAACAGGGCTTCTACGTGTGTAGTGTTATTTGCGTTTTCTCAGTTCTGAATCTCTCAAACACAAGTATTCAACGAACTCAGTTACGAAACTGTTCTCTCCACGCGTTCGCAACGCCGCGCAGATGAAGAGCTCTCTAACGACGCCAGATTCCAGAGCGAGAGCGCCCCTGGGCTGACGGATTTGGGACTAGCTTATGCAGCTAGTGCGAAATCACTGCGACTGTTGTCTGCAGTTATGTGTGC
>JACCDL010794339.1_pt1 | contig 22475 bp, 24 predicted proteins | sample 7441931 | NCBI WGS metagenome assembly JACCDL01 (sample SAMN15323437, study PRJNA562643) | freshwater metagenome | isolation source: river surface water | place: USA:Blue River Watershed | collected 2017-08-16 | reverse complement strand
TGGGGACAGCCATCGCGGCACCTGTTCCTGAAATTCGTATGGTCGACTAAAGTTGCCGCGCTGGACCAAAGGGCCGGCGGCTGCGAAGGCGCGCCTATAGCGAATATTGCGCGCGTTGCAAGCACCGTCCTGCCCTTTACCGCACCAATAGGGGAGAGAAATATGTTGCTACCCACTACGCTGTCACTGGCCGCTGCCGCAGCGATCATCAACCTCTGGCTCGGCATCCGCTGCGGACAAGTCCGCGGCAAGGCCGGGATCAGCATCGGCACCGGCGGCAATGAGCTGCTGGAGCGGCGGATGCGCGCCCAGCTGAACTTCGTGGAAAACACCCCCTGGGTGCTACTGCTGATCGGTGGAATCGAGCTGGCCGGCAAGGGTGGCCAGTGGCTCGCCATCGTTGGCGCAGTCTATATGCTGGGCCGCGTTGCCCATGGCCTGGGCATGGACGGCACCGGCGCGGTCGCCAAGGGCCGCATGGTCGGCACACTGATCACCATGCTGTCCCTGCTTGGCCTGGCTACGGTTGCCGTGCTGGTCGTCCTCGGCAAGATGTAATCAACTGAGAATATAGTCGCTGACGTAGGCGTTGGTCTTGCGTTCGGCGCCGAAAGTGCTGGTGGGGCCGTGGCCGGGAACAAAGGTCACGTCCTCACCCAGCGGCCAGAGCTTCTGGGTGATCGAATCCACCAACTGCTGGTGATTGCCCTTCGGAAAGTCCGTCCGGCCGATTGAACCGGCAAACAGGACATCCCCAACAATCGCGAAGCGTGAGGGCGCGTGGAAAAAGACCACGTGACCCGGCGTGTGGCCGGGACAATGGATCACATCGAGCTCCAGCTCGCCCACCGTTACCTTGTCACCATCAAGCAGCCAGCGGTTCGGCTCGAACGTTTCGGCATGCATGCCCCAGCGTTTGCCGTCATCATCGAGCTGGGCAATCCAGAACCGGTCTTCCTCATGCGGGCCTTCGATCGGTACGCCCAGCTCTTTGGCCAGAATTCCGGTCTGGCCGCAGTGATCCAGATGCCCGTGCGTGACGAGCAGTTTTTCGATCGTGACGCCGCACTTGGCGACCGCAGCCTTGAGCTGGTCCAGATCACCACCGGGATCGACCAGCGCACCTTTCATCGTCTTGGTGCACCAGATCAGCGAGCAATTCTGCTGGAGCGGCGTCACGGGTACGATCCCCACGCGCATCGGCGGTTCGGCTTTGGTTTCAGTCATGGCCAGAGATTTGGCGTGATGCAGCCCAAAGCGCAACCGGATTAAAGCCGGCCGCTTTTCCAGACCACCCTGCCCACAACCTCAAGCTCATCAGGCGCAAGCGCGATCGGGCGATAGGCCGGATTGTCGCTGACCAGCGTAATCGCGCCGGGGCGGCCAAGGTCAACCCGCTTGACCAGCAGCGCATCGCCGGTGCGGACAACATGGATCCCATCGCGCAAGGGGCGCGGGCTGCGATCAACCAGAATTTCATCCCCGTCGCGCAGAGTGCCCTCCATCGAATCCCCTTCAACCCGGATCGCCGAAAGCATCCGCGGATCGAGCCCCTGCTCCCGCAGCCAGCGGGCTGAAAAGCGGAACGCGCCAATCGGCAGCTCCTCTGCGGCAACGGCACCCGGTCCGGCTGAAGCCCCCAGCGCCAGGCGCGGCACATCGACCCAATCACCGCGCAGCGGTTTGGGGGCTTCCGGCAAGGAAATTTCCTCTGGCGCGCCCAGCTCCGCCTCATCCACACCGAAGAACCGGGCGAGCGTGCGTCGATCGGTCTCCTCCAGCTTGCGCGGGCTGCCCTTGCGAATGAACTGTTGAAGATAAGTCGAATTTCTTCCGATCAGGTCAGACAAGGCCGACAAGCTGGCGCCCCGCTCGGTGGCGAGTTGCAGCAGGCGCTGGCGGGGATCGGGGATAACCATCATTTGATCCTACACGATGTATTTTTCCTAGACAAGTAGGATTTCGCCTTCGACATAAGGATTATTCCCAGCTTCGATTCGCGGATCGATGCCCATCGCACAACGGAGGCAATGCCATGCTGATACGCCGGATCGAGCAATTCCTGCGCGAAACCGGAATGCCGTGGACCAAGTTCGGCCGCTTGGCCGCGCACGATCCGCGCTTCGTGCAAGACCTGCGGAACGGCCGCACCCCCCGAACTGCGACGGAATTGCGAGTGGAACATTTCATGAACACATTTAGGGAGAACCAGCATGCAGCATGATCCAGCCATTCTCCGCATCCTGGCCGCATCGGCCCAGCGTAAGGGCCGCCGCCCCTGGCTATCGCTGCTGTCAGCGCTGTTTGAACTGGGTCAGGGGCAAGCAGAGCTGGTGCGTCATTCAGAGCGGAACTGGGCCAGCGCCACCTTTGCCGGCACGCGTCACAACGTCGTTCTGGCCTTCTCAGGAACAGACGCAATCGCCGCAGGCGAAACGCTGATCGCGGCGCTGCCCGACCACGAGTTTACGGTTCCTGGCCAGTTGGTTGCCGATGCTGCTGTAATCGCGCTTTACCAGACCGCCCTGCCCCAACCGCGGCTGGAGCTGGAATTGGAGCTGCTGCTGCTGGAAGACGCCTAGTATCCGCGCAACAGGTCCATGACCGGCTCCAGTGCCTCGCCCTGGCGATAGCGCTCCAGATTGACGAGGAACCGTTCGACCGAACGGATGAACATCTTGTCCTGCGCGCGGCCCGACAGGTGCATCGTCACATGGGCATTAGGCAGGTCCCACAGCGGATGCTCGGCAGGCAGCGGCTCGGGCGTGGTGACATCGAGAAACGCCGAGTGGATCTGGTTGGCTTTGAGCGCCGCGATCAAAGCATCCTGATCCACCACCTGCCCGCGGGCGATGTTCACCAGCACGGCGTCGCTCTTCATCGCCGCAAGTTCGGCCGCGCCAATCAACCCATCGGTTTCAGGCGTGGCGGGCACGGCCAGGATGACCCAGTCAAACTCACCCAGCTTGGCGCGCCATTGATCAGGCGCCAGCACGTCTGGCCCCGGTGTGCGGCGAACCTTGGTGACTTCGACCCCGAAGGGCGCAAGACGTTCGGCAATCAGCGAACCGATTGCCCCCACGCCGAGCAGCAGCGCCTTGCTGCCAAACAGCTCGCGCTTGCCCGGTGAATCCATCAGCCATTCATGCCGCGACTGGGCATGGACCACTTCGCGATAGCCCTTGGCGACCGTCAGCATGCCCATGACAACATATTCGGCGATGGTGATCGCGTTGATCCCGGCGCCATTCGTAACGGTAACGCCACGCTCGTGCAGCAGCGCGAGCGGCATGTGATCAAGCCCGGCATAGATCGAATTGAGCCACTTCAGGTTGACCGCGCGCCGCGCAGCCTCGGCCATGTCTTCCTTCTTGTAGAGATCGAACCAGCCGATCTCGGCCTGGTCGGCAATATCCAGCAGTTCCTCGGTCGTGGCGAACCAGCGCGGCTCGATCCAGTTTGGCAGGCGCGGTTCAAGGATTGGGCGGGCAATTGCGGAGAGGACGGCAATGGTCATGACGGTTTGAAAGCTCCCCAAAGGGCGAAGGCAAGCACCGGAAGCCCGAACAGGTCAACCCGGGCGATAGTCCGCAAGGGCGCCGGTGAACCCGCGCGCCAAAAGAGCCACAGGAAACCCAACATGGATATAGCCGTCACCAAGCCGGCGACTTGGCGCGCCTCAGGGCGCCAGGCAGCCCAGAGGCAGGCTACAACAACCGCCAAAAACAGTGCCGCACGGTGGTGCATCAGCAAGAATAGGCGATTGTCCGCATTAATCCCGTAAAGCGCGGTGAGCGTGGCAGGGCGGAAAAAGGCGAGCGCCGGCATCAGATGCACGAGCGCAAGCGCGATCCAGGCAATAGGTTGCAGCATGCAACTAGACTAGCGCCACCGCGCAGCTTGGCAAGCGGCTGCTTCTGGCGCACTCACTCGCCCAATTTCCAGTCCCAGCCGAGCGGATCACCGTCCATCACTTCAACGCCCTGCGCGGCAAGTTCATCGCGCAAGCGGTCCGACGTGGCGAAGTCCTTCGCGGCGCGCGCGTCCTTCCGTTGGGTCAGAACGGTTTCGATCTCGGCTTCAGTGATGGTCGTGGCCTTCGGGCGGATGCGGAGGTCGGCACGCTCGAGCTGATCGAGGCCAAGACCCATGACCCGGTCCATGTGCGATACGGCTGTTGCCACGCATTCAGGCGCGGTTCCCTTGAGGGCAAGGGTCTCTTCCAGCACGGTCAGTGCATCGGCGGTATTGAGATCTCCGGAAACAGCGGCATCGAACCGGGCAACCAAGGCGTTGGTCACACGCTCACGCTCCCAGCTATCGCCCGGCGTCATGCGCCCTTCCTTCAGCTTCTCGGTCCATTTGCGGTGCGCCATGAGCATTCGCTTGAGCCGCGTCAGCGCCGCACCCAGGCCATCCCAACTGAATTCCAACTCGCTGCGGTAATGCGCCTGCAAGCACATCATCCGATAGGCCAGTGGGTGATAGCCCTTGTCGATCAGCAGTTGCAGCCGCAGGAACTCGCCCGAGGACTTGCTCATCTTGCCCGAGCGCTCGACCAGGAAGTTATTGTGCATCCACACGTTCGCGCCGGAATTGGCGGGAACGTTGAGGCCATTCGTGCAGCAGAAGGCCTGGTTCTGGGCGATCTCGTTCGGGTGGTGGATCTCGCGGTGATCGATCCCGCCGGTGTGGATGTCGAACGGGAAGCCCAGCACCTGCCCGGACATGACCGAGCATTCCAGATGCCAACCCGGCGCGCCCTTGCCCCATGGCGAATCCCATTCCATCTGCCGCTTTTCGCCCGGCGGGGTCTTGCGCCAGATCGCAAAGTCAGCGGCGTTGCGCTTGCCCTCAACCGCCTCGATCCGCCCTTCCCCATCCTCGGTCTGGGCGCGGGCGAGGCGGCCGTAATCGGCCACGGTCGAGACATCGAAATAGAGCCCGCTGTCGAGCTCGTAGCAGTGCTTGTCCGCGATGCTTTTGGCGAAATCGATCATCGCTGGCACGAATTCGGTGGCGATAGTCCACTTGGCCGGCTGGCGGATGTTGAGCGCCTTCACATCGGCCCAATAGGCTTCGGTATAGTGCCGGGCGATGTCCCAGATGGATTGGGCGCGTTCGGCCGCCATCTTCTCCATCTTGTCCTCGCCCGCGTCGGCATCGTCGGTCAGGTGGCCCACGTCGGTGATGTTGATCACATGGGTCAGCTTGTAACCCTTGAAGCTCAGCGTGCGGCCCAGCACGTCGGCAAAGACATAGGCCCGCATGTTGCCGATGTGCGGATAATTGTAGACCGTCGGCCCGCAGGAATAGACGCGCGCCTCACCCGGGTGAACGGGCTGGAACTCTTCCAGCTGGCGGGTCAGGCTGTTGAACAGCTTCAGGGGCGTCGTAGTCATCCCTCGCGCCTTACGCGGGACAGCGGCTTGGTCAAGCCGCCAGCGAGGCGAGCAGCAGCCCCAGACCGGCCATAACGATCAGCAATCCGGCCAACTCGTGCCGACTGGTGGTCTTGCCGGTCAGTCGCCCGGCCAGCAGCGCCGCCAGGGGCATCTCGATCAGGCCCAGCGTTCGGACATTGGCCGCCGGGGTCAGCGCGAAGGCCGTGAACCAGCAGGCCGAGGCGAAAGCCCCAAGGAAGCCGGCGCCAAGGCTGGTCCGCCAGACCCGCAGGCTGCCGGTAAAGGCTTCGCGATCGCGCGCCACCAGCCACAGGCCAAGCAGCCCGGCCTGGATCGTCAGGCTGATCGCCAGCACGGTCAACGCACGGATCAGGAAATCGCCGCCCTCCAGCGCACCGATCCCGCCGCGAAAGGCAATGGCGGAGAGGCCGAACAGGCCGCCCGCGCCGACGCCTGCGGCAATCATCCGGCCTTCTTTCAGGAGATTGCGGTATTCCCTCGGCTTCACGGAAGCGACCAGAACCCCCGCCGTCACCACGCCCGCCGCCAACCAGGCCAACGGGCCGAGATGATCGCCGAGCAGCACTACGCCCAGCAAGGCGACAATCACCGGCTCGGTCTTGATATAGGCATAGGCCACGCCAAAGGCGCGCTGGTTCATCACCACCAGCATCAGCGCCGTGCCCAAAATCTGGCAGACCGCGCCCAGCGCTGCCCAGCCTAGCGCAACCGGGGTCAGACCCGGCAGCGGCTGGCCGGTCAGCCACAGCGCGGCGAGCAGGAACAGCAAGGCAAATGGCAGCCCGAAGACAAACCGCACCTGCGTCGCCCCCAGCATGCCAATCGTCTTAGTCAACCCGGCTTGCGCCCCATTACGAAAGACCTGCGCCGATGCCGCGGCGATCGTTACCGGCACCCACAGCAGCATGGAGAGGCTCAGAAACCCTCCCAGCGGATCGCTTCATCCAGCGGCGCGCGCGGCACCGGGAAATTGTTGACCGGCGCAGCAGGATCGCGCCAGCCCACGCCCAGCCCGCAGAAAAAGATATGATCGTCCGGGATATCGACCACGGCGCGGATCTGTTCCTGATAGATCGCCCAGGCTTCCTGCGGGCAGCTATCCAGCCCTTCCTCGCGCAGCAACAAGCAGACGGTTTGCAGCCACATGCCGATATCCGACCACTGCGGCCGGCCCATATAGCGGGGCGTGTGGACCAGCATCAGCACCGGCGCGCCAAAGGCCTGGAAGTTTCTGGCAAACCACGCAAGGCGGCCCATCTTGTTGTCGCGCGGGATTTCCAGCGCGGCATACATCGCTTCGCCCACGCCCTTGCGGCGCTCGGCATAGGCGCCGTCGAGTTCGGGCGGATAGATATTGTACTCGGGCCTATGCCGCGCCGGTCCCTCAGGCAGGATTGCCGCAACATCGGCCAGCAGCTTGGCCAGCGGCGCACCCGTAATCACCGTGGCATTCCATGGCTGGGTATTGCCGCCCGATGGGGAATTCTGGGCCTTCTCCAGCACCCGTCGCAGCACGGCCTGATCGACCGGCTTGTCCAGAAACGCCCGCACAGTGCGGCGGCTGGCGACGGCTTCAGAGACGTTCATGCCAAGCCAGTCCTATTGAAAGCCAAGGAACTGGATCTTGCTTTCCAACGGTTCGCGCTTGCGATCGAACCCGTTCACCGGATCCTCTTCATCGCGATAACCAATGGCGATGCCGCAGAAGAAGATGTGGCTCTCGTCCGAAACGCCAAGGAAATCCTTGATCAGCTTGGCGTACATCGAGAGGAATTCCTGCGGGCAGGTATCGAGCCCCTGTTCGCGCAACAGCAGCATGATGGTCTGCAGCCACATCCCGACGTCCGACCACTGCGGCGGCCCCATCACCCGCGGGAAATAGACCATCAGCACCGCCGGCGCGCCAAACGAGGCGATATTCTGGGCCATGAAATCGCCCCGCGCCGCCTTGTCGCCACGCTCGATATTCATCGCCGCATACATATCGGCACCAACCTGCTGCAGGCGGGCCTTGCACTCGGGCAGCACTTCAGGATCGCTCCACGAGTATTCCTGCGGATTCTGCGGCGGCGTATTCCGCATTTTTTCCTGCAACTGGCGCAGCGGCTCACCGGTCAGGATCGCGCCTTCCCACGGCTGGAAATTACAGCCGGACGGGGTCCAGCGCGCGGTTTCCATGACCTGCTGCAGGATTTCGAGCGGGACGGGCCTGTCGCTGAAAGACCGGATCGAACGGCGCGACATGACGGCTTCGGTGGTGGTGGTGGCTTTGTTCATGGCGCGTTTAATCGTGCGGTTAAACGCGACGGTCAAGGGTGAAAGGTTTGCCAGACCGTATTTTGCGCCCGCTTCAAGCACCTATCGACCAATCACCGGCGCATCGTCATGTACAAATTTTTACGTAACTCGGTTGACAAGATGCCAGGATAGGGAGAACTTTTTCCCAGAGGGGGATAGTAATGATCACCTACAAATCCGCTGGATTGGCGTTCTTTTTAGCACTAATCGCGAGCGCCGTGCCGCTTGCCCCAGCTCAGGCGCAAGAACGAACCGCAGTTCGCGATGGCTTTACCTTCGATTCCTCGAAGCCGGCACGAATACTGTTATTCCGCCCGAGCGTGAAAGTCGGTGAGCAATCGACTGGCGGCATGTTTGAGCCACGAGCCGAATGGACGACCGAAGCCCGTAAAAATATCGAAGCAGCCTTGAACAGCCGCCAAAAATCGCTCGGCCATCAAGTGACCTACATGCCTGAGATACCCGGCGAGCAGGCACAAACTGTTCGTGAGTATCAAGCCCTGTTCGGTGCGGTCGCCCAGTCGGTCATCAACTATCAATTTTTTGCAGGGAATCGGCTTGAAACGAAGAAACGTGAAAATCGGGGAGGCGTGTTTCAGTGGTCACTCGGCCCGGGGGTCAAGAATCTGCCGGGAGCAGAACAATCTGACTACATCTTGTTTATCCTCACAGAGGATCACTACGGTTCAACCGGACGGAAGATTTTTCAGTTTCTTGCAGCAGCTGCAGTAGGTGCCGGCGTCACATCCGGATTGCATGCCGGTTATGCTGGGTTGATCGAAACAAAGTCCGGCAATTTGGTTTGGATCAACGCAGACAATGCAATGGGTGGAAACGTTCGCGAGGCGGATGGTGCTGAAAAGCGCGTTGCCCAATTGCTGGAAGAGTTTCCTTTGGCACCAGACAAGGCGGTGACCAAACCGTGAGCGTCGGATCGAAATTGGCGGCCTTGGGGTTGGGGTTCAGCGCGGTAAGTGCGATAGCCGCACCCTCAAAAGATACAGATTGGTCCGTACCTCCTTATGCTGGAGCGTACCAGCCTGTCGGCACGGATGAAAAGGGGCTCTGGGCGCTCGACGACGAAGATGAACGAATTCTGCGCGATTCAAGACTCGTGATCAAAGATGAAGCGCTTAACGCATATGTTAAAGGCGTTCTTTGCCGGACTGTTGGAGATGCACGCTGCCGTTCAATCCGCTTATACATTCTACGCGTACCCGTCTTTAACGCTAGCATGTCACCCAACGGGACCATGCGGGTATTTTCCGGGTTACTGCTCAGAGTCCGAAATGAAGCTGAACTGGCTTCGATCTTGGGACACGAATTCGCGCATTTTGAACTCCGCCACAGTTTAGCAGGATTTAAGCGCGCCCGCGCCGGCAACGATTTGCTCGCTTGGTCGGCTTTGCTTGGCGCGACCGCCGCCCGGTTTGGCGCCGCAAACGGGCAAAATTATCAGGACCTACAAATCTCGGTGCTCGGTACCCTGTATCATTTCAAGCGGGATGACGAACGCGCCTCTGATCGCTTGGGGTTCGCCTACATGGCATCGGCGGGATATCGATCATCTGCCGCTGCTGACGTTTGGCGCGGAATGATGAATGAAACGGATCGCTCGGCTGAGGCACGCGGGCGGCCCTTACAGCGCTATGATGGCCAAGCCTATTTTGCTTCTCATCCAACAAATCTAGAACGCGCTGACGTTCTCAGCCTCATGGCGAACCGGGTGCCTGGCGGTGAAGTCGATAATACTGAAGCCTATGGTGCGGCGTTAGCGCCCTGGCTCGGTGAGTTTTTGGCTGACCAGTTGGCCCAAGGCGATTTCGGGGCAACGGATTATCTAATTGAACGCCTTGCCGGCAACAGGTGGACCGCCGACTTGCTCTTTGCAAAGGCCGAGAATTTCAGAAATCGAGCCAACCCTAGAGATCTGGTCACCGCTGCCGAACTCTATCGCCAGACGTTGGCAAAAGATCCTGGCAAAATCGAAGCTTATCGCGGACTCGGCCTTTCCCTGCTCCGTTCCGGCGAGCTTACGGCCGGGAAGGAAGCCATAAAAACATATCTTAAAGGTAACCCCGAAGCGCCTGACGCCGCAATCTTAGGGACGATGATAATTGACTAATCTCCGCATTTTAACCGTGCCTGTCGCAATAGCGGCCTCCCTCGCGACTGCAGCGCCAGTCATGGCAAATAAGCTAGCCAGTAGTGGGCAAACACAAATCATCGGAAAGTCCGACATCCAAGCATTGCCGCAGGCAGACTGGAACAAGCTGAACGCACGTCCAGGACCTCTGGCCGAAGTATGGACCTTCGATGGGGAGCTTCTCAATGCGGTCACGTTCTACACCGGCATTCCTGGCGGGAAGCCTCTATTGAGGGAAGTTGACAAGAAAAACCGCCCTCTTCCAAAATTTGCGAAGGATATGCTGCTGCCCGATCTGCCCAGCTTTTTGGAGCGGACCTATCGGATTACCAAAGATGTTTCTACGTTTAATGTGGAGCAAGTGGCTCCGGGAACAGTTGCAGGACACAAAGGTGTTGCTTTTAGTTATACCTTTGTTGGATCCGATGATGTTCGCCGCAAAGGTGAAGCCAACGCCGCCATTATCGATGGGAAGCTTTATTTGGTAACCTATGAAGCCCCACTTATTTACTTCTACGACAATTCAAAAGATCAATACCATCAGCTTTTGCAAAGTCTGACCAAAGGGAAATCAAAGTAGGCACCGGTCAAGCCTATTCGTCCTCGAACAGGCTGGCCAGCTGCTCGATCATCGTGCCGCCAAGCTGCTCAACGTCCATGATAGTCACGGCGCGGCGGTAATAGCGGGTGACGTCATGGCCGATGCCGATGGCAACGAGCTGGACTGGCGATTGCCGCTCAATCCAGTCAATCACCTTGCGCAGGTGCTGCTCAAGATAGCCCGCCGTGTTGACGCTCAGGGTTGAATCGTCGACCGGCGCACCATCGGAAATGACCATCAGGATGCGGCGGTCTTCTGGCCGCGCGAGCATCCGGGCGTGGGCCCAGAGCAGCGCCTCGCCGTCGATGTTTTCCTTGAGCAGCCCTTCGCGCATCATCAGGCCCAGGTTGCGGCGGCTGCGGCGATAGGGCTCGTCGGCCTTCTTGTAGACGATGTGGCGCAGATCGTTGAGGCGGCCCGGCTGGGTCGGCTTGCCGCCCGTGAGCCAGGCTTCGCGGCTTTGCCCACCCTTCCAGGCGCGGGTGGTGAACCCCAGAATCTCGGTCTTTACCCCGCACCGTTCGAGCGTGCGGGCCAGCACGTCGGCGCTGATCGCGGCGATGGAGATAGGCCGCCCGCGCATCGATCCGGAATTGTCGATCAGCAGGGTAACGATCGTGTCCTTGAACTCGACATCGCGCTCAACCTTGTAGGACAGCGACTGGCCGGGCGAGATCACAACGCGGGCCAGCCGCGCGGCATCGAGAATGCCCTCTTCCTGGTCAAAATCCCATGAGCGGTTCTGCTGCGCCATCAGGCGGCGCTGCAGCCGGTTGGCGAGCTTGGTGACGATCCCCTGCAAGCCCTTGAGCTGCGCATCAAGATAGGCGCGCAGTCGGGTCAGCTCTTCCTCATCGCAAAGGTCCTGCGCGGCGACGACTTCGTCGAACTGTTCGGTGAAGACCTTGTAATCAAAGTTGCCCGGAATGTCGGTCCATGGGCGGTTCGGGCGGACCGGAAGCATCCCCTCCTCGCCATCGTCGCCGGCCTCAGCCTCGGCATTGTCGTCCTCGACCTGCTGCTCGACCTCGCCCTCGCCGTCCTCTTCGCCCTCGGTCGGCTCACCGGCGACTTCGCTGGGTGCCTGGTCTTCCTGGCTGTCGCCGGCGTCGGGATTGTCCTCGCTGTCGTCCTCGCCGTCCTGGTCCTCGCCCTCTTCGGGTTCGGCCTCGACTGGCTCGGAGCGGGTCAGCTCAAGGTGCTGCAACATGTCGAGGCTCAGCGCCTGGAATGCCTTCTGGTCATCCAGCGAGAGCGCCAGAGCATCGAAATCGGTCCCGGCGCGCTGCTCGATCCAGCCGCGCAACATGTCGGTGCCCTTGCGCGCAGCTTCGGGTACCGGTTGCCCCGTCAGGTGTTCGCGCAGCAGCAGCGAAAGCGCCACCGGCAGCGGCACTTCATCCGGGCTGGTGGCGCGAGCGATCGGATCGCCGCCAATCCGCACGGCCATTGCCGCATCGAGATTGTCACGCATCCCGGCATAGGCCTGCGAACCGAGGGCTTCGTAGCGAACCTGTTCGACCAGATCATAACAGGCCCGCGCCGAAGGATCGCTGGGCGCAGCCTTGGCGTGGAGCGCCTCGTTGTGGTGGCGCAGCTTGAGCGCCATCGAATCCGCATAACCGCGCGCTTCCATCGCCTGTTCGCGCGGCAGGTTGCGGCCCGGCATCGGCACCCGCAGGTTCTTGCCATTGGCCACGGCCATATCGGCCGTCCACGCCACCTCAAGCTCCGGCTCGTGCGAAATCGCCCGGCTGGCGCCGGTTAGCACGGAGCGGAAGCGATCGAGGGGCGTTTCGTCGGCCATCAGCTAGTCGCTCAGATCGATTGGCCCGTCTTGGCCCAATCGGCGAGGAAGCCTTCGATGCCCTTCTCGGTCAGAACATGCTTGAACAGCCCCTTGATGACCGACGGCGGCGCAGTCATCACATCGGCGCCAATCTTGGCGGCTTCGAGCACATGGATACCGTGGCGAACCGAAGCGACCAGGATTTCGGTATCGAAGGCATAGTTATCATAGATCAGGCGAATATCGCTGATCAGCTGCATGCCATCAAAGCCGTTGTCATCATGCCGACCGACGAAGGGCGAGACGAAGGTTGCCCCGGCCTTCGCCGCGAGCAGCGCCTGGTTGGCCGAGAAGCAGAGCGTGACATTGACCATTGTGCCGTCGCTGGTCAGCGCCTTGCAGGTCTTGAGACCGTCGATAGTCAGCGGCACCTTGATACAGACATTATCGGCAATCTTCCGCAGGATTTCCGCCTCGCGCATCATGCCTTCGTGATCGAGCGCGACCACTTCGGCGCTGACAGGTCCGCTGGTGATCCCGCAGATTTCGCGGGTCACTTCGATGAAATCACGACCGGACTTGGCGATCAGCGAGGGATTGGTGGTCACCCCATCGAGCAGGCCGGTGGCGGCCAGTTCCCTGATTTCGGCGATTTCGGCGGTGTCGGCAAAAAACTTCACGGGACAATGCTCCGGTAACGATTCTGCGGATGCTATAGGGAACCCTGCGGCGAGGGCCTAGCCCCCCGCGCGGTTTGTGCGCATAGGGACGCAAGTCATGACCCGCGTCCGCCTTCTTGTCTTCAATCCTGTGCTGTCGGTGCTCGATTACCGGGTGCCGCCGGGCATGGCGATTGAGCTGGGCAGCGTGGTGGTTGCCCCGCTGGGGCCAAGGCAGGTCCTGGGGATTGTCTGGGAGCCGGACCGGCTGGACGGCACCGAAGTGCCCGAGGCAAAACTGCGACCGCTGCTCGAAGCCCTGCCCGTGCCGCCGATCTCCGCGCCGCTGCGGCGGTTGATCGAGTGGACGGCTGACTATTACTGCGCCCCGCTCAATTCGGTGGCTCGGATGATGCTGGGATCGATGGCTGCTCTGCGCGGCGGCGGGACGACCACCGAATATCGCCTCTCGGGCCATGAACCGGCCCGCCTCACCCCGCAGCGCGCGGCCGCATTGGACGCCTTGCAGGGTGAGCAGGCATCGATCCGCGAACTGGCCGAACTGGCCTCGGTCTCGGAAGGCGTACTGCGCGGGATGGTCAACGCCGGCATTCTGGAGCCGGTGACGGTTGATCTTGATCGCGCCTATCCCCGCGCCCGGCCCGACCATGCCCAGCCGGAGCTGTCCGAACTGCAGCAGGCTGCTGCGGACGCTTTCGTTGCCGCGGTTGATAAGGGGGGCTTCCAGCCTTTCCTGCTTGATGGCGTGACCGGATCAGGCAAGACCGAATGCTATTTCGAAGCGATCGCCGCCGCGGTTAAGGACAACAGGCAAGTTCTGGTTCTGCTGCCCGAAATCGCCCTGACCGAAAACTTCCTGCGCCGGTTCGAAGCGCGGTTCGGCGTGCCGCCCGTCCTCTGGCATTCCAGCCTCAAGCAAAGCGAGCGGCGGCGGGCCTGGCGGGCGATTGTCTCTGGCGAAGCGCAGGTGGTGGTCGGCGCGCGTTCAGCCCTGTTCATGCCGTTCAGGCAGCTGGGCCTGATCGTGGTTGATGAAGCCCACGAGGTTTCGTTCAAGCAGGATGACGGGGTGCGCTATAATGCCCGCGATGTCGCCGTAATCCGCGCGCGGTTCGAGGCGATCCCGGTTATCCTGGCCAGCGCCACCCCGGCGCTGGAATCGCTCCAACTGGCTGAGGCCGGGGTCTATACCAAGATCGACCTGCCCAGCCGTTTCGGCGGGGCCACCCTGCCCCATGTCGAGGTGGTTGACCTGCGCAAGGATGAGCCACCGCGCCAGCACTGGCTTGCGCCGAGCCTGGTCAAGGCGCTGGGGGAACGCTTGCAGCGCGGTGAGCAGACGCTGCTGTTCCTCAACCGCCGAGGCTATGCGCCGCTGACCCTGTGCCGCCACTGCGGCTATCGTTTCCAGTGCCCCAATTGCTCGGCCTGGCTGGTGGAGCATCGCCTGTCGCGGCGGCTGGCCTGCCACCACTGCGGCCATGCCTCCGAAGTGCCCGAGGCCTGCCCGGAATGCCACACGCCGGACTGTATGGTCGCCTGCGGCCCGGGCGTGGAACGGATCGCGGACGAGGTGACGGCCCTGTTTCCAGAAGCGCGGATCGCCATCGCGACTTCGGACACGCTGAACAACCCGGAGAAGATTGGCGATTTCGTTGCCCGGGCGGAAGGCGGCGCGATCGACGTGATCGTCGGCACCCAGCTCGTCACCAAGGGCTATCACTTCCCCGAACTGACGCTGGTGGGCGTGATCGATGCCGACATGGGTCTTGAAGGCGGCGACCTGCGCGCGGCCGAGCGGACATACCAGCAGATAGCCCAGGTAGCCGGCCGTGCCGGTCGCGGCGTAAAACCCGGCGAAGTGCTGATCCAGACCCGCCATCCCGAAGCCGCCGTCATCGCCGCACTTGCCGCCGGAGACCGCGATGCCTTCTACGCCGCCGAGGCCGAGGCCCGCCGCGATGCGGGCGCGCCGCCATTCGGGCGCTGGGCGGCGATCATCGTTTCCAGCGAGGACGAGGCCGAGGCGCGCGACGCCGCGCGACAGATCGGCAGTGCCAGCCCGGACTTGCCCGACGTGATGATCCTGGGCCCTGCCCCGGCTCCGCTTTCGCTGCTGCGTGGCCGCTATCGCTATCGCCTGCTGATCAATGCCCGGCGATCAGCCCAGTTGCAGGACATCATCCGGCAGTGGCTGGGCACCCTGGCCTTTCCGCAGGGCGTGCGGGTTGCCGTCGATATCGATCCCTATTCCTTCGTATGACCGTGCTCGTGCCCATTCTGGGCGATCAGCTTTCGCACGCGCTCGCCAGCCTGCAAGGCTGCGCCAAAAACGACACGATCGTGCTGATGATGGAAGTGGCCGAGGAAGCCACCCACGTTCGCCATCACAAGGCCAAGATCGCGTTGATCTTTTCTGCCATGCGCCATTTCGCGGCAGAACTGCGCGCGGACGGCTGGCAGGTTGATTACATCGGACTGGACGATCCCGAAAATTCGAACAGCTTCACGGGCGAAGTCATCCGCGCTGCCCAGCGCCATGCGCCGCGCCTGATCCGGGTGGTGGAGCCGGGTGACTGGCGGGTTGAACAGGCCATGCTCGATTGGCAGACCTTCACCCCCTGCCCGGTCGAAATCCTGCCCGATAGCCGCTTCCTGTGTTCCCGCGATGAGTTTGCTGGCTGGGCGGCAGGCCGCAAGGAATTGCGGATGGAATTCTTCTACCGCGAAATGCGGCGGCGCACGGGCCTGCTGATGGATGGCAAGGACCCGGTGGGCGGCAAGTGGAACTATGACGCCGAAAACCGTTCCGGCCCGCCGCCCGGCCTGAAAGGCCCGCCCCTGCCCAGCTTTGCGCCGGATGGCATAACCGCCGAAGTCATCGATTTGGTTGAAGCACACTTTGCCGATCACTTCGGCGCGCTTGATCGCTTCAACTGGCCGGTCACTGCTGGAGAGGCCGAACTGGCGGCCAGTGCCTTTCTGGCAGAGCGCCTGCCCACCTTTGGCCAGTGGCAGGATGCCATGGTGCGCGGACAGGATTTCCTGTTCCACGCGGTCCTCTCTCCCGCGATCAACCTGGGGCTGCTCGATCCGATCGACCTGTGCCGCCGGGCCGAGGCGGAATATCGTGCGGGGCGTGCGCCGCTGGCCGCTGTTGAAGGCTTTATCCGCCAGTTGATCGGCTGGCGGGAATACATTCGGGGGGTTTACTGGCTGGAGATGCCGGGGCTGGCCGAGGACAATTTCCTGGAGGCAAACCGCCCGCTGCCGGACTTCTACTGGACCGGCCAGACCGACATGGCCTGCCTGGCCGATTGCGTTCGTACCACCCGCGACAATGCCTATGCCCATCATATCCAGCGGCTGATGGTGCTGGGCAACTTTGCCCTCCTCGCCGGGATCAAGCCGCAGGAGGTGGCCGACTGGTTCCTGGTGGTCTACGCCGATGCCTTTGACTGGGTCGAACTGCCCAACGTGGCCGGCATGGCGCTGTTTGCCGATGGCGGTCGGCTGGCCTCAAAGCCCTATGCCGCGAGCGGCGCCTACATCGACCGGATGAGCAATTACTGCGGATCGTGCCGTTATAAAGTGAAGCTGAAGACCGGGCCGGATGCCTGCCCGTTCAATTCGCTGTACTGGCACTTCGTTGATCGCAACGCAGCCAAGCTGAGCCGCAACATGCGCCTTGCCAATCCCTATGCCACCTGGCGGCGGATGGATGAGAGCAAGCGCGCGGAATATCTTGCCAGCGCAGAAGCCTTCCTGCAGCAATTGCAGCCTGCTGACGCCGGCTGGGCGCGGCAGCACCAAGAGGAGCGTTCCCCATGCTGACTGTCCATCACCTGCGCATCTCGCAATCCGAGCGGATCGTCTGGCTGTGCGAGGAACTGGGGATCGACTACGACCTCAAGCTCTACACCCGGCGCGAGGACAACCGGCTGGCGCCCGACGAATACAAGGCGCTGCACCCGATGGGCATCGCCCCGGTGATCACCGATGGCGATCTGGTCCTGGGCGAAAGCGGCGCGATCTGCGAATACATTGATCGCAAGTACGGCGGCTGCCGCCTGTCACCCGGCGTGGATGATCCTGACTTTGCCGATCACCTGTTCTGGTTCCACTTTTCCAATGCCACCTTCATGACCAACGGCATGATGGGGCTGGTCGCGCAGTCCTTGGGCGCAACCGCGGCGCCGCCCTTCGTCGCCGACCGCGTTGCCAAGGCCTGGGCGATGACCGAGGCTCGGCTGGGCGAGGCAGAGTTCTTCGGCGGGCGCAACCTGACCACGGCCGACATCATGATGGGCTTTAACCTGACGACCTCGCGCGCCTTTGGCGGCATGTCGCTGGAGGCCTTCCCGAACATTGCCGCTTACCTGCAACGGATCGGCCAGCGTCCGGCCTATCAGCGGGCCATGGCCAAGGCCGAACCCGGCATGGCGCCGATGCTCAGCTAGGACGGCGCCACGGGGCGGGAACCAGCTTGCCGCCCCTGATTGCCAGCAACAACAGGGTCAGTCCTGCCATAGTCGCGACGACCACCGCCACGGCACTGGCTTCCAGGCCAAAATCACCGCCGGTCAACCAGTCAGGCCCGATGCGGCGGGTGACTAGCAGGCCGAGTGGAGCCTCTCCTCCCGACACCGGGACCGAAAAAACCCAGCCTTGCGTAAAATTCCACGCCGCGTGGATGCCGATGGCCAACCACAACCGCCGGGTCAGCATATAGGCCGCCCCCAACAGGATCCCGGCTTCCACCGCGATGGCCACGCTCGAATACCAGCTGGCGCCGGGGTTCATGATATGAAGTGCACCGAATAGTGCGGAGGATAGCGCCAGCGCAATCCACGAGCCGAGCCAGGCCTCCAGCTGACGAAACACGATCCCGCGGAACAGGATTTCCTCGAACACCCCGCTGAACACCGCCATCGCTGCCATTGACCAGAACATGCCAAGGCCGCGGACCCCAAGAATTTCGATGCCGCCCAGCAGGGCGACAATGCCGGTCATGGCCGTGAACAGCAGCGCTCCTCCAAGCAGCCCGAGCGATAGTTCACGCCCAGCGCCAACGAATTCTAGCTCACGGTCCGGGGCGCGCTCGATCCAGCGCTTGTAGCCCTTGTAGGCCCCGATGAAGAGCGCCGCGAGGACCACGGCGGCGATCAGGCGAACCGGTGTGTTCCGCGCTACATCGAGCGCGCCAAACAGCTTGTTGAGCGCAACCGAGCCCAGCCCGCCAACCACCACCATCAGCGCGAAACCGATCAGCAGCAGGCTGGCCGGGTGGACTATGATACGACGGGCCAGCGACGGCGCGGCAGGAACTTGTTCGGACATTGATACCCCCAACTTTCAGGGGGCCATCAATGCACTACAACAGGTCCTCGTCAATCGCGCCTTCCTTGGCCAGCAGCTTGCGCTTGATCTCCAGCCCATAGGCATAGCCGCCCATCCCGCCGCCTGTTGCGATCACGCGGTGGCATGGGATCAGCACGGCAACATTGTTGGCGCCGTTGGCAGAGCCCGCTGCCCGCACGGCCTTGGGGCGGCCGACCGCAGCGGCGAGCTGCGCATAGGTACGCGTTTCGCCGGCCGGGATCCGTTGCAGTTCCTTCCACACGGCCTCCTGAAAGGCGGTGCCCTTCACATCGAGCGGAATGTGCGCAAAATCGCCGGGAGCTTCGACCGCCGCGACCACCTGTTCAAGGAGCGCGGCAAATTCTGCCCCGCCCGCTGCCAGCTCGGCCTTGGGGAAGCGGGCTTCCAATGCCTCGCGTCCTTCATTGAAAGACAGGCGGCACACGCCCTTGTCGGTCGCGGCAACCAGCATCGCGCCAAGCGAGGTCGGCACGACAGCCCAATGGATGGTTACGCCTTTACCCCCGTTGGCCCAGGCTGAAGGCGCCATGCCCAATCTCCCCTGATTGCTTTCGTAAAACCGGCTCGGCCCGGAATAGCCGGCGGCATAGATCGCTTCGGTCACCTTGCCCTCGCCCGTCAAGGCCTGGGCGGCCCGTTCCTGCATCAGGGCGCGGGCATAGGCTGCTGGCGAAAGGCCGGTGTGGCGGGTGAAGACCCGCTGGAAATGGCTTGGCGAATAGCCGGTTTCGCCGGCCAGCGCGGCCAGGACCAAGGGCTGCTCCGCCGCCTTGATTGCCGCGATGGCCGCCAGCACCGCCCGCTCGTCGCGCGAGACGTCATCGGGCAGGCAGCGCTTGCAGGGCCGCAGCCCCGCTGCCCGCGCCGCAGCGCCATCAGCAAAGAAACGCACATTCGTCCGCGCCGGATGCCGCGCCGCACAGGACGGACGGCAATAGATCCCGGTGGTCAGCACCCCGGTAACAAAACGCCCGTCAAAGGCCCGGTCGCGGGCGAGCACTGCGGTCCAGGCATCTTCGGCGTCAATCATCGTGGCAGTCATGGCATGGCTCCTTGGTGAAGCAAGCCCTGCCCCAAATAGACTCGCGTTGCGTCCCGGTCCTTGCGCTCAAACTCAAATATCAGCCCCCACAGGCGCGGAACAGCATCAGCGTGCGCTGCTTGGCCAGGTCTGCGCTTTCCGGATGCCAGTCCTTGCGCCGATCAGAATTGAAGCCGTGTCCCGCCTCGTAGACAAAAATCTGCGCGGTCGGGTGCTGCTTTTCGATGAGCTTTTCCACCGGCGCGAAGTCCACCAGCGGATCATAGCGCCCGAAATGGCAGATCGTGGCACATTGCGGCGCCTCATCGGCAAAGCGCGTGGCGACATAGCCACCATAATAAGAAGAGGCGGCCGCCAGGTTGGGACTGATCTGCGCCATCCGCCAGGCCACCGACCCGCCGAAGCAATAGCCGACGATGAAGACCGGCCCGCCCCGGTCCGCCAGCCAATCGATACAGACCTGCGTGTCCTTCAGGCCTTGATCCCAGTCATGCTCGGTACGGGCGATCTGCACCGCCCGGTCCCAGTCCGTGCCCGTATAGCCCAGTGCGCAGCCCGGTTCCTGCCGATCAAACAGGCCAGGGCTGAGCACGTCATAACCGTCCCTGGCATATTCATCGCACAGTTCGCGGATATGATCGGTCACTCCGAAGATCTCCTGCACCAGAACCAGACCGCCCCGGCGCTCGCCCTCTGGCGCGGCGTGATAGACCGGCATCTGATACCCATCAGACATAGTCAGAGTGATCGTTTCGCCCATCTATTCGCTTCCCTGCATGGTTCCTGCCCGGCAAAGTCCTAGCCCCACCTTGCATCGCAATACAATCGTCGCTATGCGCGCCCCCGTCCGAGGGGCAGATCTGCGGGCCATGTCCGCGTCCGCCCCATCAATGCACCCGATGCAAGGAACTTGAGCGCGTGGAGAATTCCGGCGGCATTACGGCCAGCTTGCAGGGGCGATACGCCTCTGCGCTTTATGAGCTGGCCAGCGAATCCAAGGCTGTTTCCGCTGTCGAGGGTGACCTCGACAAGCTGGGCGCGGCAATTCTCGGCAATGTCGATCTGGCCGCGCTGATTCGCAATCCACAGATCGGTCGCGAAGCAGCTGCGGCAGCCATGGCCGAAGTCGGCAAGGTGCTGAAGCTGCACAAGCTGACTCAGAACTTCATCGGCGTGCTGGCGGCCAACCGCCGCCTCGCCGCGCTGCCCGATGTGGTTCGCGCCTTCAGCACCATCGCCACCGCCGCCCGCGGTGAAGTGACGGCTGAAGTGACCAGCGCCCACCCGCTCAGCGATGCCCAGCTCAAGGCGCTTGCCGCCAAGCTGAAGGCGCGTGAAGGCAAGGACGTTAAGATCAAGGCGAATGTCGACCCCGAAGTGCTCGGGGGCCTGGTGGTCCGGATCGGCTCCACCCAGATCGACAGTTCGATCCGTACCCGTTTGAACACCCTCGCGAATGCGATGAAAGGCTGAACATGGATATCCGCGCCGCTGAAATCTCGAAGGTCATCAAGGACCAGATCGCCAGCTTCGGTACGAAGGCCCAGGTCTCGGAAGTCGGCACCGTGCTGTCCGTCGGCGACGGCATCGCCCGCATTCACGGCCTCGACAAGGTCCAGGCCGGTGAAATGGTCGAGTTCGCCAACGGTGTGAAGGGCATGGCCCTGAACCTCGAAGCCGACAACGTCGGCGTCGTGATCTTCGGCTCGGACGCCGAGATCAAGGAAGGCGACACCGTCAAGCGCACCGAAACCATCGTCGACGTCCCCGTCGGCAAGGGCCTGCTGGGCCGCGTGGTTGACGCCCTGGGCAACCCGATCGACGGCAAGGGCCCGATCGAAGGCGCCACCCGCCAGCGCGTCGAAGTCAAGGCTCCGGGCATCATCCCGCGCCAGTCGGTGAACGAACCGGTGCAGACCGGCCTCAAGGCAATTGACGCCCTGGTCCCCGTTGGCCGCGGCCAGCGCGAGCTGATCATCGGTGACCGCCAGACCGGCAAGACCGCCGTCGCGATCGACACCTTCATCAACCAGAAGGGCGTGAACGCCGGTAACGACGAGAGCAAGAAGCTCTACTGCATCTACGTCGCCGTCGGCCAGAAGCGCTCGACCGTGGCGCAGATCGTTCGCCAGCTCGAAGAAAACGGCGCGATGGAATATTCGATCGTCGTCGCCGCAACCGCTTCGGAACCGGCTCCGCTGCAGTACCTGGCGCCCTACACCGGTGCGACCATGGGCGAATTCTTCCGCGACAACGGCATGCACGCCGTGATCGTGTATGATGACCTTTCGAAGCAGGCCGTCGCTTATCGTCAGATGTCGCTGCTGCTGCGCCGCCCGCCGGGCCGCGAAGCCTATCCGGGCGACGTGTTCTATCTCCACAGCCGCCTGCTTGAGCGCGCGGCCAAGATGAACGACAGCCTTGGTGGCGGTTCGCTGACCGCACTGCCGATCATCGAAACCCAGGCTGGCGACGTTTCGGCCTATATTCCGACCAACGTGATCTCGATCACCGACGGCCAGATCTTCCTCGAAACCGGCCTGTTCTACCAGGGCGTCCGTCCGGCGATTAACGTCGGTCTGTCGGTCAGCCGCGTGGGCGGTGCCGCCCAGACCAAGGCGATGAAGAAGGTGGCCGGCTCGATCAAGCTGGAACTGGCGCAGTACCGCGAAATGGCGGCCTTCGCCCAGTTCGGTTCGGACCTCGACGCCTCGACCCAGAAGCTGCTGAACCGCGGTGCGCGCCTGACCGAACTGCTCAAGCAGGGCCAGTTCAGCCCGCTGCCGTTCGAAGAGCAGACCGTGTCGATCTTCGCCGGCACCAACGGCTACCTCGATGCCGTCGCGACCAGCGATGTCGTTCGCTACGAAGCCGAAATGCTCAGCTTCATGCGCGACAAGCACGCCGCCGTGCTCAAGCTGATCCGTGACAGCCGCGACTTTGGCGATGATGCCAAGAAGCAGACGGTTGCCGCGCTCGACGCTTTCGCGAAGCAGTTCGCCTGATCCGATTGAAAGGGTAAGGCTTCATGGCCTCGCTTAAGGAACTCAAAGGTCGGATCAACTCGGTCAAGTCGACCCAGAAGATCACCAAGGCCAAGCAGATGGTCGC
>JACCDL010770809.1_pt1 | contig 22527 bp, 18 predicted proteins | sample 7441931 | NCBI WGS metagenome assembly JACCDL01 (sample SAMN15323437, study PRJNA562643) | freshwater metagenome | isolation source: river surface water | place: USA:Blue River Watershed | collected 2017-08-16 | reverse complement strand
GGTAATCAGGTGTTGGCTGATAATCCCTCCGTCAAGATTCGTTACATCCATGCAGAGCAGTACGTGCGCGATGTGGTTACGGCTTATCAGCGCAAAGGCTTTGATGACTTTAAGCGCTATTACCATTCGCTGGATTTACTGCTGATCGATGACATCCAGTTTTTTGGCGGTAAAAACCGAACGCAAGAAGAATTTTTCTATGCCTTTGAAGCGCTGATCGCTGCCAAGAAGCAAATCATTATTACGAGCGATACCTATCCAAAAGAAATTACGGGCATGGATGATCGTTTGATCTCTCGCTTCGATTCAGGGCTGACGGTCGCTGTGGAGCCGCCCGAGCTAGAAATGCGCGTGGCTATCTTGTTGAAAAAAGCTGCGCTTGAGGGCGCCGCACTGTCGGATGACGTGGCGTTTTTTGTGGCGAAACATTTGCGTTCGAATGTGCGCGAACTGGAAGGCGCGCTGCGTAAAATTCTTGCCTACTCGCGCTTTCACGGGAAAGACATCACGATTGATGTCGTTAAAGATGCATTGAAGGATTTATTGTCAGTGCAGAATCGACAGATCTCCGTCGAGAACATACAAAAAACCGTTGCTGACTTTTTTAATATTAAAGTCGCAGACATGTATTCAAAAAAGCGGCCAGCGAATATTGCGCGCCCACGGCAGATAGCGATGTACTTGGCGAAAGAGCTGACGCAAAAAAGTCTGCCGGAAATTGGTGAATTGTTTGGCGGCCGTGATCACACGACCGTGCTACATGCTGTAAGAAAGATTGCTGCAGATCGTAGTAAAAATCCCGAATGCAATCACGAGCTTCACGTGTTGGAGCAAACCTTAAAGGGCTGAGCTGGCATTAATCCAGAGCAGCAAATAAAAAAGAACCAAAAATGCTGATACAGAAAGCGACTCGCGAAAGGAACGCACGATGCTACTGGTAAAAATTCACAGGGACGCTTTGTTGCGGCCTCTGCAAATCGTGAGTGGTATTGTCGAGCGTCGGCACACATTGCCGATTCTCGCCAATATCCTCATCCGAAAAGATGGAGAGAACGTGTCCTTGTTATCAACGGACATAGAGGTGCAAATCAGCACCCACGCTGCCATCGGATCGGGAAAAGAGGTGGTTGCGACGACGGTCGCTGCTCGTAAGCTGTTGGATATTTTGCGCGCGCTTCCAGAAGCCGAAGTGTCGTTGTCGCTGACTAACAAGCGAATGACTATACAGAGCGGCAAATCACGCTTTGCTTTGCAGACGCAATCAGCGGAAGAGTTTCCAACGGTTGCGCAAGCAGAGCATTTTTCTGCCAAGGTTGAATTGCCGCAGAAGACACTGAAGCATCTGTTCAATATGGTTCATTTTTCTATGGCCCAGCAAGACATTCGTTATTACTTGAATGGATTGTTGTTGGTGGTCGATGGTAAGAATGTGATTGCAGTGGCTACGGACGGACATCGACTGGCGTTTTCACAAATCGTTACCGAGCAAGAGTTTGTTCGTCAGGAAGTGATTATTCCGCGCAAAACGATTTTGGAATTGCAGCGTCTATTGGAAGAAACTGATGATCCGGTTACTTTGCAGATTGCAACCAATCAGGTCAAGCTCGATTTCTCTGACATCGAACTGATCTCCAAATTAGTCGAGGGTAAATTCCCTGATTACACCCGCGTTATTCCTAAAGCGTACAAAAATAATTTTTCGATTGGCCGCGATGTTTTGCTGCGTTCACTGCAGCGTACAGCCATCATGACCTCAGATAAATTCAAGGGTGTGCGTTGCGTGATTGCGCCAGGCAGTTTGAAAATTAGTTCTACGAATGCCGATCAAGAAGAGGCGGTTGAAGAACTCGAAATCGATTACAGCGGCGACAGCGTCGATATTGGTTTTAATGTGACGTATTTGTTAGACGTCTTGAACAATTTGAAGTGCGATCAAGTCAGCATCTCGCTTGGCGATGCCAATTCGTCGGCATTGATTACCGTTCCAGATGATCCGAATTTCAAATATGTCGTTATGCCAATGAGAATTTAAAACACATCATTCGTAATTCGAAGGGGCCAGCAGGCCCCTTCGACGCATTTTTAACACAGTGATTTACTGCGCAATTGATTTATTAAGGTAGCCATGGCCGCAATTCCATCAGAAAACAGTACTCCGTCTAATCAGTATGGCGCGTCGTCCATTCAAATTCTAGAGGGCCTAGAAGCGGTTCGAAAACGACCTGGTATGTATATCGGCGATACGTCCGATGGCACCGGCTTGCATCATTTGGTATTCGAGGTGTTGGATAACTCTATCGATGAGTCCTTGGCTGGGCATTGCACCGAAATTGACGTCACCATCCATTCTGATAACTCGATTTCTATTCGCGATAATGGTCGTGGCATACCAACCGGTATCAAGTGGGATGACAAACACGAACCAAAGCGTAGCGCGGCTGAGATCGTGATGACCGAATTGCACGCAGGCGGTAAGTTCGATCAAAACTCATACAAAGTTTCAGGTGGCTTGCATGGTGTGGGCGTATCGTGCGTCAACGCACTGTCTAAAAAATTGCGTCTGACCATACGTCGCGATGGCAAACAATACTTCATGGAGTTTGCGCACGGCATTCCGCAAAATCGTGAAACAGAAACGCAAGAGGGCGTAGAAGTCTCGCCAATCAAGCTGGTGGGTGACACCGACAAGCGTGGTACCGAAGTTCATTTTTGGGCCGACGAAGAAATTTTCACTCACGTTGAATATCACTACGACATTCTCGCCAAGCGCATCCGCGAATTATCGTTTTTGAATAATGGCGTACACATTAAGCTGACTGACCAGCGTACGGGTAAAGAAGAAAGCTTCGCTTTTGAGGGCGGCACTCGCGGTTTTGTTGAGTACATCAACAAAAATAAAAACGTGTTGCATCCCAATGTGTTTCAGGCGACTGGCGAGCGTATGTCGGAACACAACACGCAAATTACGGTCGACGTATCCATGCAATGGAATGATGCGTTCAATGAGCAAGTGCTGTGCTTCACGAACAATATTCCACAGCGCGATGGCGGTACGCATTTGACCGGCTTGCGCGCAGCGATGACGCGAGTCATAAATAAATATATTGATGAACACGAGTTCGCAAAAAAAGCCAAAGTTGAAATCGCCAGCGATGATATGCGCGAAGGCTTAACCTGCGTCTTATCGGTCAAAGTGCCTGAGCCGAAATTTAGTTCACAAACCAAAGATAAGCTCGTTTCATCAGAAGTGCGCGGTCCGGTAGAAGAAGTCGTCGCTAAGACATTGACCGATTATTTGGCGGAGCGTCCGCATGATGCAAAAATTATTTGCGGAAAAATTGTTGAAGCAGCGCGTGCGCGTGAAGCTGCACGCAAGGCGCGTGAATTAACACGTCGTAAAGGCATCATGGATGGTTTGGGTTTGTCGGCTAAGCTGGCTGACTGCCAAGAGAAAGACCCCGCGCTCTGCGAGTTATATATCGTCGAGGGCGACTCAGCGGGAGGCTCAGCTAAGCAGGGGCGTGACAGAAAATTTCAAGCTATTCTTCCCTTACGCGGCAAGGTGCTAAATGTCGAGAAGGCTCGCTTTGAAAAAATGCTTTCTTCTGAACAGATCACTACCTTGATCGCGACCCTGGGTACGTCGATTGGTGCGGATGAATTTAACATCGATAAATTACGTTATCACCGTATCATTATCATGACCGATGCGGACGTTGATGGTGCGCACATTCGTACCCTGCTATTGACCTTGCTGTATCGCCAGATGCCGCTATTGGTCGAGCGTGGTCATGTGTATATTGCGCAGCCACCGCTGTACAAAGTAAAGCATGGCAAAGACGAGCGCTACTTGAAAGACGATCTAGAAGAAGCCAGCTATATGATGCAAATCGCGCTCAATGATGCAGCGCTGGTGCCTACTGAAAATGCGGCAGCGATTGCCGGTGATGCTTTGGCTGAGTTGGTTCGTAAGTACAACACCGCGAACGCCATCATCATGCGCCTTTCACGCGTGATTGATGATGCGGCTTTGTCAGCCATCATGACGGGTGTCACACTTGATCTTGATACCGCGGAGTCCGCGACGGCTTCTGCTGATTCGCTGGCGGCAGCCATTAACGATCCTGCGGTGAGTGTGACTGCAACCAGCGATGAGTTATCGGCGCGCCGCAGCTTGCGGATTGCGCGTCGCCATCACGGCAATTTAAAAATTAGTGTGATCGATGCTGAGTTTGTGCGCAGCGCGGATTACGGTTTGTTAGCTGAAGCAGCTGCAACGTTCAAAGGTTTGATCGGGCCGGGCGCGTCGGTGCGTCGTGGTACGGGCGAAAAGATACGTGAGTCAGCCATCGTCGATTTTCATCATGCGATGGCGTGGTTGCGTGACGAGGCAGAGCGCGGCGTTACCAAGCAGCGCTACAAAGGTTTGGGTGAAATGAATCCCGAGCAGTTGTGGGAGACCACCATGGATCCAACCGTGCGCCGGTTACTTAGAGTTCAGATTGAAGATGCGATCGCGGCTGATCAAATCTTCACCACGCTGATGGGCGACGATGTTGAGCCACGACGAGCATTTATTGAGATGAACGCACTGGCAGCGGGCAATATCGACGTTTAATTCGCATCATCTTTGACTAAAAGTCATAAGTGAATCAACTGAACGATAGGCTTATTGATTTTTAGTGTGAATATACTGCCTCCAGATCCTTAATCTGGTTGGTCATGGCTATTCAGGCAATTCTTTTTGACGCTTACGGCACGCTCTTCGATGTCTATTCGATGGGCGTGCTGGCAGAGCGGCTTTTCCCCGGGCGCGGTAGCGCGCTGGCGGATCTCTGGCGTGACAAGCAGATTGAGTACACCCGTTTGCGCACGCTCTCCAATACCTACAAGCCCTTTTGGGAAGTTACGCAGGACGCGCTGATTTTTTCTTGCCGCAAGCTGGGCCTTGATCTCACGCTTGATGCGCAAAATCAGCTCATGGGCCAGTACGCGAAGTTGTCAGCCTTTCCCGAATGCGTCGATGTATTAACGCATTTGCGTGAACGTGGGATGAAGCTAGCCATACTTTCGAATGGCAATCCCGACATGCTAGAAGCGGCGGTTCACGCGGCAGGTATGGATGATTTGCTAAATGCGGTTTTGTCGGTGCATCTAGTAAAAAAATTCAAAACAGCTCCCGAAGCGTATCAACTAGGACCGGACACATTCGGCTTGGCAGCGAGAGATATGTTGTTTGTATCGAGTAATGCCTGGGATGTATGCGGCGCGGCTTGGTTTGGTTATCCAACTTTTTGGGTAAATCGCGCGAACGCTCCAATGGAAGAATTAGGTGTCACACCAAAAGGCAGTGGAACATCACTGAATGATTTGTTGAATTTTGTTGGCGCTGGGTAGTTAAAGCCAGCGCATTTTTTATGACTATTAACGCAGGAAAGACCAACGCTATGACTAAACGAACTGATTGCCATGGATTGCAGGTAGATACCGTTCTTCAGAACTTTATTGATGACAAGGTTTTACCGGGCACAGGTTTGACAAGCGATGCGTTTTGGAAGGGATTCGCGCAAATTGCGAATGACTTAGCACCCAAAAATGCAGCGTTGTTAGCTGAGCGCGATCGTTTACAACATGAACTCGATGCATGGCATAAAGCGCATCCAGGACCGATTGCTGATGTCACTAAGTACCGTGAATTTTTGGAATCGATTGGTTATCTGGTGCCGGTGCCAGAGCAAGTACAGGTAACAACAGAAAACGTTGATGCAGAATTATCAGTCACGGCTGGCCCGCAATTGGTGGTGCCTATTTTAAATGCACGTTATGCGTTGAATGCTGCTAATGCGCGTTGGGGCTCTTTGTACGATGCCTTGTATGGAACCGATGCGATTCCAGAAAACGATGGTGCAACTCGCGCCGGTGGATATAACCCCGTACGTGGCGCGAAGGTGATTGCCTTTGCTAGGAATTTTTTAGATCAATCCGCACCGTTGGCGAGTGGATCACATGCCAACGCAACTGCGTATGTAGTGAATGCTGGTCAGCTGGCCGTTACGCTTAAAGATGGCAGCACGGTCGGTTTAAAAGACGCGGCTAAATTTATAGGCTATCAAGGCGATGCATCGTCACCTTCATCGGTGCTGTTAAAAAATCACGGAATTCATATCGATATACGTATTGATCGCACCACTCCGATTGGAAAAACCGATGACGCAGGTATATCTGATCTCGTCATTGAATCAGCATTGTCGACTATTCTTGATCTCGAAGATTCAGTCACCGTGGTTGATGGCGCAGATAAAGTAGTGGCCTACGAAAATTGGCTAGGTATTTTAAAAGGCACGTTGGTTGAAAGCGTGAGTAAGGGTGGCAAAACATTTGATCGCACATTGAATGCTGATCGTGAGTACAAGGGCGCCAACGGACAAACCGTAAAACTGCATGGCCGCTCATTACTGTTTTTACGAAATGTAGGTCATTTGATGACGAATCCGGCAATTTTGATGGCCGATGGAAAAGAGATCCCTGAAGGTATTTTGGACGCGGTGGTAACGACGACGATTGCGCTGCATGACTTGAAGCGTCCTTCAACTCAGACAATAGGAAATACGCGTACGGGTTCAGTCTATATCGTTAAGCCAAAAATGCATGGCCCGAAAGAGGTTGCGTTTGCAGCGGAATTGTTTGGTCGTGTTGAAGCCATGCTTGGTTTGAAAGAGAACACGGTTAAGTTGGGGATCATGGATGAAGAGCGTCGTACATCGACTAACTTGAAAGCCTGTTTGAAAGAAGCATCAAAACGCGTGGCTTTTATCAACACGGGGTTTTTAGATCGCACGGGCGATGAAATGCATTCGTCGATGACGGCTGGTCCAATGATGCGCAAAGGCGATATGAAATCGTCAACCTGGCTCTCCGCGTATGAGCGCAGTAATGTGTTGACCGGTCTTTCATCCGGTATGCGCGGCCGTGGTCAGATCGGTAAAGGTATGTGGGCGATGCCTGATTTGATGGCAGCAATGATTGAGCAAAAAATTGGTCATCCAAAAGCCGGTGCAAATACCGCTTGGGTACCCTCACCAACCGCAGCGACATTGCATGCGATGCATTACCACCAAGTCGATGTGGCAGAAATTCAGCAGCAACTAGAAAAGGTGGATGCTCCAACAGAGCTCAAGAAATTGCGTGATGAGCTATTGATGATTCCAGTGGTAGCCAAACCGACATGGTCAGCAGCGGATATTCAGCAAGAGCTAGATAACAATGCGCAAGGCATTTTGGGTTATGTGGTTCGTTGGGTCGAGCAAGGCGTGGGTTGTTCCAAAGTGCCGGATATTCACAACGTAGGTTTGATGGAAGATCGTGCCACCTTACGTATTTCGAGTCAGCATATCGCTAACTGGTTATTGCACGGTGTGGTGACCGAGGCTCAGGTAAAAGAAACGCTGGAGCGCATGGCTAAAGTGGTTGATGGTCAAAATTCGGGTGATCCGTTTTATCGTCCGATGGCGATTAATTTGTCGACATCTCACGCATTTCAAGCCGCTAGCGATTTAGTTTTTAAAGGGCTGGATCAGCCCGCTGGTTATACCGAACCGCTATTGCATGCCTGGCGCTTAACGTTCAAAAAAGAAGTGCTGCGTGCTTAATTCATTAAACTAAGCACAAAAAATAAAGCCAGCGATAAGCTGGCTTTATTTTTATAAGTAACGCTTACTTTAAGCAGCGAGTTTTATTTCGCTAGTATCAGAAACAGGGCTCCGGATTAAATGATCAAACGCACCTAATGCGGCTTTAGATCCTTCACCCATAGCGATAATAATTTGCTTGTAGGGCACGGTGGTTACATCGCCGGCTGCGAATACACCGGGTACAGACGTTTGACCTTTAGGATCAACTTCAATTTCACCGCGCGCAGACAAAGCCAGCGTACCTTTCAGCCAATCTGTATTGGGCAACAAACCAATTTGCACAAAAATACCTTCCAGCTCTAACAATCTGGAGACGCCTGAGGCACGATCTGTGTAACGCATTCCATTCACTTTTACACCGTCACCTATTACTTCAGTAGTCTGGGCTTGGGTAATGACGGTCACATTAGATAAGCTGCGTAATTTGCGTTGCAGCACTTCGTCAGCGCGTAACGTAGAGTCGAATTCAAGCAAAGTCACCTGACTAACCATGCCTGCTAAATCTATCGCTGCTTCTACGCCAGAATTACCACCGCCGACAACAGCAACGCGTTTACCTTTGAACAGAGGGCCATCGCAATGTGGACAGTAAGCTACCCCTTTGTTACGGTATTCTTGCTCACCAGGCACATTCAATTCACGCCAACGTGCGCCGGTTGCTATGACGACTGTTTTCGCTTTTAAGCTAGCGCCGCTATCGAGCTTAATTTCAATAATGTCACCCGGAATGAGTGCAGAGGCTTGCTGAAGGTTCATGATGTCGACATCATAGGACTTCACATGTTGTTCAAGTGCAGACACTAATTTAGGCCCTTCGGTTTCTTGCACCGAAATAAAATTTTCAATGCTTAAGGTGTCCAGAACTTGACCCCCAAAGCGCTGCGCCACCACACCTGTGCGTATACCTTTACGTGCTGAATAAATCGCGGCTGACGCACCCGCTGGACCGCCACCAACGATGAGCATGTCAAATACATCTTTAGCGTCAATTTTTTCTGCCGCGCGTGCTGCTGCGCCCGTATCTAATTTCGCTATGATTTCGTCCAGCGTCATTCGGCCTTGATCAAAGACTTCGCCATTCAAAAATACGGTTGGAACGGCCATGATTTGTCGTTCTTTGATTTCGTCTTGAAATAACGCACCGTCTATCATCACGTGACGAATATTCGGATTAAATATCGCCATCAAATTCAGCGCCTGCACAACTTCCGGGCAGTTCTGGCATGAAAGAGAGATGTAGGTCTCGAACAGATACTCGCCTTTTAATTGACGTATCTGTTCGAGCACATCGGCACTGACTTTCGGAGGATGGCCACCCACTTGCAAGAGGGCCAATACCAAGGACGTAAACTCATGACCCATAGGTATGCCAGCAAAACGCACGCCTGAGTTGCTTCCTACGCGATTGAGTGCAAAGGATGGTTTGCGCTCAGCGTCGTCGTTGCGCTCTTCAAAAGATAGGCGCGGAGATAGAGCTGCGATTTCTTGCAGCATGCTGCGCATCTCTTGAGATTTTTCGCTGTGGTCCAGCGAGGCAACGATCTCGACAGAATGGGTAATTTTATCGAGGTAGGTTTGCAACTGAGTTTTAATGGCGGCGTCTAACATGATGACCTCGTAGTTTGATGAATAACGAATCTAGGATGATTAGATTTTTCCAACCAGATCGAGCGATGGTGCGAGTGTTTCAGCGCCAGGTGTCCATTTAGCTGGGCAGACTTGGCCCGGATGAGCAGCGACGTACTGTGCCGCCTGAACTTTGCGCAACAGTTCCGAAGCGTCACGACCGATGCCATCGTCATGAATTTCGGCGATTTTGATATGACCTTCTGGATTGATTACGAAGGTGCCGCGTAATGCCAGACCGCTCTCTTCGACCATGACATCGAAATTGCGCGTGATAGCCCCGGTAGCGTCACCCAGCATTGGATAGCGAATTTTGCTGATCGTGTCCGAGGTGTCATGCCAAGCTTTGTGAGAAAAATGCGTGTCAGTTGATACGGCATAGATTTCTACGCCTAAGGCTTTAAATGTGTCGTAGTGGTCAGCTAGATCGCCGAGCTCGGTTGGGCAGACGAAAGTGAAATCAGCTGGGTAGAAGAACACGACAGACCACTGACCTTTGAGGTTGGCTTCGCTCACAGGAACGAATTTTCCATCGTGATAAGCGGTCGTTTTGAATGGTTTGATAGTGGTGTTGATCAGGGACATGGTTATTACTCCTAAGGGATGGTTGAACAAAATGTGGCAACGGAGCGGATAATAGTCTCAGACAATCAAAACGTAAATTTGATAGTTTTTATTAATTAAATAGTCTTAGCCTATTGGGCGATAAAAAATAATAGTTTTAAACTTTGGGGCTAGTAAAAGATAGAAATTGCCCAACATAGGTAGAGCTGAGCTGCGTGGCACGGTTACAAAGACTCAAACCTGGGCAGGGATTTCCCGTTCTGCAAAACGCGGGGATCCGCTAGGTGGTAATCTTCGCCAAGTTGCCGACTTTGCGTAAAATGCCGGCAAGCGTTATGAAGTTGGGCGGATTTTTTCCGTATATCTGTACTTTGGAGGAACCATGAAGAAGCTTTGGGTAGCATTGATGATCGTGATGTTGGGTGTGACAGGCGGTATTACCAACGTGGAGGCAAAGCGCTTGGGAGGCGGAGGTTCATTTGGAAAATCCTCGCCGAGTCCTGCTAAGCCTGCGCCTATGCAGAATGCAGGTCAGCAAGCGGCCCCTCGTCCAGCAGCGCCTGCTGCTCCAGCACCAGCTAGCCCGTGGAGGGGTATCGTCGGCGGCGCACTATTAGGTCTGGGCATAGGAGCATTGATGTCCCACTTTGGTATGGGCGCTGAGCTTGGTAGCATGATAAGCAGCTTTTTGATGATTGCTTTGATTGGCTTGGCCATATTTTTTATCGTTCGCCTATTGGCCCGCAGATCAGGAGCCGCCGCGCCGCAGCCTTCTTTTGCCACTCCATATAGCGATGTGCCTTCCCAGCGTGTTGCAACGCCGGAAATCGGTGCAAATTTGGGGAATTCTTCCGCGGCATCTGGCTCGACACTTTGGGAAAACCATCAGCCATCATCGGTACCTCAGGGATTTGATACAGCGGGTTTCTTACGCAGCGCTAAAACGAATTTTCTGCGTATGCAAGCGGCATGGGATAAAGGTGATGCCCACGATATTCGTGAGTTCACTACGCCAGAGATGTTTGCTGAACTGAAGATGCAGTTGAGTGAACGAGGTTCCGCGTCAAACCATACCGACGTTGTAACACTCGAAGCCGATTTGCTTGGTATAGAAACCGTTGCAGACGAATATATTGCCAGCGTTCGTTTTCACGGCACCGTTCGTGAAGAAGAGAATGCAGCCGCTGAAGCATTCAACGAAACCTGGGTGTTATCTAAACCAGTCTCCGGTCAGGGTGGCTGGTTACTGGCTGGCTTACAACAGAACTAAACAGCGAGGGCCGTTCTCGTGCCCACGAAGAAGAGTCTTTACATTAAAACCGCTCACAGGAAACTGTGAGCGGTTTTTTGTTGTGAAAAAATCCGCACGTTATTTAATCGAATGAATGCATGATAGAACCACGAAAAAATAATTTTCCGCAAATAGTCTCGTTTGTACTTGCTGGTGCTGCGCTACTACTACTACTTCACGTTGGTTTATTAGCGGCGCTGTATTCGGGCTTACTGGTGTATGCACTGGTTCATCTGATTGCACCTCCACTAAGCTCTCGCATGAGCAATCAAAAAGCGAAGTTAATTTCGGTGGCAGTACTTGGGTCAGTAATTGTTTTATTGTTGACGGTAGGCGCGTGGGTTCCCTTAGCTTTTTTTCTTTCGGATGATGGTAGCTATCCGGTCTTAGTAAAGAAAATGGCCGACCTGATTGAATTGTCGCGTAATCAAATTCCTGAATGGCTAGCAGAGTATTTACCGGAGAGTGCAGAGGCCTTGCAGCAAACATTAACAGCTTGGATGCGTGAGCATGCAGGGCAAGCCAAGCATATAGGAGAGCAAACAGGCAGAACAATTGCACACGTAATTATCGGTATGGTGATTGGTGCTATGGCCGCGTTGTATGACACCACGCGCATACACCACTTTAAGCCGTTAGCCGCAGCATTACATAAGCGAGTCGTTAATCTTCATCAGGCGTTTAAACAAATCGTTTTTGCGCAGGTTCAGATATCCGCTATTAATGCCATTCTCACGGGCATATTTTTGATGATAATTTTACCTATTGCGGGGATACATCTTCCGTTTATCAAAACATTGATTCTTCTGACATTTGTGGCCGGCCTGCTGCCGGTGATTGGTAATTTGATTTCGAATACAGCGATCGTGGTGATCAGCTTGTCTCATTCAATTTCGACAGCAGGGTTATCGTTAATTTTTCTCGTGACCGTGCACAAATTAGAGTATTTTTTGAATGCCAAAATCGTAGGCACCAAAATCAATGCCCGCGCCTGGGAATTACTATCGGCCATGCTATTAATGGAATCCTTGTTTGGGGTAGCCGGTGTCATTGCCGCACCTGTCTTTTACGCTTACGTAAAATCCGAGCTAACCCAAGCAGAATTGGTTTAAGACACTTTTCCAGAATCCTATTTTTCATCCTCTTTGTCGGGTAGAGCAATAGAGGCGATCAGATCTACGGGTCTGGTTGATCGTTTACGCATACGCAGATTTAGCATTTCCACAGTGACTGAAAAAGCCATCGCACTATAAATATAGCCTTTAGGAACATGGTTTCCAAAACTCTCAGCAATCAGTACAACACCAATCACGACTAAAAATGCTAACGCGAGCATTTTGATGGTGGGATGCGCAGAGACGAATTCTCCTATGGCTTTTGCAAATATCATCATCAACCCGACAGAGACAATGACGGCTGCAACCATTACGCTAATTTGTTCAACCATACCAATCGCGGTGATGATGGAATCAAGCGAGAAAACAATATCGATCAGCATGATTTGAAGAATCACGGCACCAAAACTATGAGCGGCTGATTTAGCTGAGCTATCGTGTGAACCTTCCATCGTTTCGTGAATCTCCCCCACGCTCTTCCACAGCAAAAATAGCCCACCAAGTAAGAGAACGAGATCGCGCCCGGAAAAAGTAATAGTCGCTACCGAAATGATGGGTTCGGTTAATCCAACTAGCCACGTAAGCATCAGCAATAAACCGATACGCATGAACATGGCGGCAAACAAACCTATGCGACGTGCCAACTCACGTTTTTCTACTGGAAGCTTCTCCACCAAAATGGAGATAAAAATTACATTATCAATTCCCAGTACCAGTTCCAATGCAGTCAGGGTGAGAAATGCAGCCCATATGTGGGGGTCCATTAGTAAATCAAACGACATTTGTCATCTCCTTGGTCAAAAAAAAGCCGGCCTAAGCCGGCTTTATAAACATCATTGAAACAAGTTAATACAGCGAGCTAATCCAGTGTGCGAGATTGGTCATGTCTTCTTCGGAAAGCGTTTGCGCCAGGCTAGTCATATTACCAGCGTCATTCGTGCGCTCGCGTGCCTTGAAGTTTTTTAACTGCGACATGATGTACTCAGGATGCTGACCGGCCAAGCGAGGAATTTCATTTTGGCCCGTCATGCCACCCATGTGACACATCGCACATAACGATTCTTCTGCTTTGGCAGCACCGGCTTTGATTCGTTCTGGCTCGGCTTTAAAACCTGTGCGTACTTGCTTTTGCGCGGCAAAGTAAGCAGCGAGGTCGTGCATGTCTTGCTTTTCAAGTGCGCCGGCAACCGCAGACATCATAGGATTTTTACGCCGACCCTCTTTGTAATCTTTTAATTGTAAATACAGATAACGCGCATTTTGGCCAGCAAGCGTTGGAAACATGCCTGATGCGGAGTTACCAGACGCGCCGTGGCATGCGACACAGGCTTCTGCTTTTTTCTTACCGGCTTCGATATCTTGTGCCTGCGCTCCAGCACAAAGGGAGATCAGCACGAACAGCGAAGTAACTGCTGCACGGAAATTCATGATTAAACCTTCGATTCGATTGTTAGATAAGGATAGATAAAAAAAGAGGCTGCCCTCAGGCAGCCTCCATGTTCCGCGCTAAATTACAGAGCGAATACGAACACGCTATTGCCACGCTTGAAGTCAAGCTGGCTGTTACCGCCTGCTGCAACGGCGATGTATTGCTTACCGTTGATTGTGTACGACGTTGCTGGTGCATTCACGCCAGCGCCGCACTGATACTGCCACAGTACTTTACCTGTTTTAGCATCGTAGGCTTTGAACCAGCCATTGCCTTCACCGGCAAATACCAGGTTACCTGCAGTTGCCAGAACGCCGCCGATCATTGGCTGATCTGTACGTGCTTTCCAAACGACCTTACCGGTATCGAGGTTAACGGCAGTTACGTTACCGAACTGCTCTTCACCTGGAACGTTTTTGAACGCGCCGCCCAACCACAATTTACCGCCTGGGTAGCCAGACGCTTCAACGTGGTAAGTCATTGGCTGTTCGAGGTTGGCAGCGAATGCCAAACGCAATGGTGGGTTAACAGCCATCTGCGACCATTCAACACCGCCGTTTGCACCCAAGGACATACGTGTGCCTTGAGGTGTTGGCAAGCTCCACAGACCTTCTTGCGAAACCATAGGCTCGGAGAAGCGGATCAGGTTGCCGTTGTTACGGTCGTGAACGTAGATGTGGCCAGTTTTGCCGCCGTGGATAGCCACAGGGATCATCTTGCCGCTCTTGTCTTTAGCTTCGGTCAGGATAACTGGCGAAACTGCATCCAGATCCCATACATCGTGAGCGATGTACTGGAAGTGCCACTTGTACTTACCTGTTTCGAGATCAACAGCGATCATCGAGTTGGTGTACAGGTTGTCACCAGGACGCTCAGCTCCGTACAAGTCAGGCGATGGATTGCCAGCGACGAAGAAAGCAGTTTTGGTTTTGCGATCGATAGCAGGAGTCATCCATACGCCACCACCCAGAGTTTTGTAGAAATCACTGTTCTTTGCCAGAGCAGCTTTTTCTGCAGCGATGTCACGGTGCATGTTACGACCTGTTGCATCGTTAACTGCCCACGTACCTTCGTGACCTTTTTCAGGAATGGTGTGGAATGTCCAGATCAGTTTGCCGCTGTTAGCGTCATAGGCTTTCACGAAACCGCGAACGCCGTATTCACCACCATTGGTACCGATCAGTACTTTGCCATCTGCCACTGCAGGAGCCATCGTTTCGCTGTAGCCCAATTCAGGATCAGCGATTTGAGTTTCCCACAGCATCTTGCCTGTTTTTGCATCAAGTGCGACCAGTTTTGCATCCAGCGTGCCCATGAAGAGCTTGCCTTCAGAAATAGCGACACCTTTGTTATTTGGACCGCAGCAGTAAGTCGATACAGGACCGATCTTGTGCTTGTAGTGCCAGTACTGTTCACCGGTTGACGCATTGATAGCGTAAACATGGTTGTATGACGTAGTCAGGAACATCACGCCATTAACAACCAGCGGTGCTGTTTCCATGGACTCGACGATACCTGTTTGGAAAACAAACGCAGGACGCATCTTAGCGACGTTACCTGTATTGATTTGCGAAGCAGGATAGTAACGAGTTTGTTCGTAGCTGCCGTTCGGGTGCAACCAGTTTTTGCTGTCTTTGCCTGCGGCATCCAGCATTGACTGACTTACGGTCCCAAAATTGGGCATTGCGATAGGCTTAATACCAGCCCCCGCAATCGGTTCTTGCGCATACACGGAACCTGCGAGTAGCAGGCTGGTGGCGGCAAGCGTCTTGAGCATCTTATTCAGAGCCATGAAGCTTCCTCTCTAGTTGGGTTTATCGTCTCTTCTGTCCGGCGAACCTTAAAAACCCTGAAACAGCAGACCAAAGTTTTTCAAGCTTGCTGCCCTGCTAGGAGCGCGCATGTAGGCCAGACTTCTTTTTGTCGACCGCAATAAAAAACACTTATTATTGCGCCTGTTGATCCTATTACCAGTTACCTCGCTTTGCAATAAAAAACATCGATTTATTAGGGCTATACACATGAAAATTATCAAACGAATTATGCTGCTTTTCAGCCTGATCTTTTTTTGCGTCGCAATAAATGCACAAGAAACGGACAATCCGCATAGCGCCTCTTTAGCAGCTGTGCGCGCAGGTAATCTAACCAAGCTCAAAGACCTCATTGAGAATCGTGGCGCGAATATCAATTCGCGCAATCGTCCGGGCGAAAGTTTGCTGCTGATGTCCATCAAAGCTGGGAATAAAGAGATGATTAACTACCTCCTTGAAAAAGGAGCAAACATTGAGACCGCTAATACGTCGAAAGTCACACCATTGATGGCAGCCGCGTATGCGGGTGATGTCGACACGTTAGAAAAACTGCTGGCCAGAGGTGCTGATATTCATTCGGTGGATCAATTAAAAAAATCGGCCATGGTGTATGCAGCAGGGAATGGTCATACCCAGGTGGTAGCGCGTTTGATTGCTGCGGGTGTTGATGTAAATGCGCGTTACAAGAGTGAACTTACCGCCTTAATGTGGGCGGCAGGCTCTGGACACACTCAGACTGCGGCGCTTTTATTAGACAAGGGTGCTGATGCCTCATTGCTCGACGATCGAGGTAAATCCGCGTATCAAATGGCTGACGATGCTGGTCATGTGGCAGTAAAAAATTTATTGGAGCAGCGCGCCAAATAATTCCCGTACATGAAAAAAAAGCCTGTGCGTGCACAGGCTTTTTTTTACCTAAAATTTACTAGGAAAATTATCGTGTATCGAAAATTCACCAAGACATAGGTTTTAGCGTTTTTTCAATTCCACTTCGAATTGTGCAAACCACGCTGAGACTTTATCGATATCGGCATTGGTAAGCGGCTTGGCAATCACGCTCATTTGCTCATGCTGACGTTGACCGTCGCGAAAGTGTCGCAACTGATTAACTAAATAGATTTCGGACTGTCCCGCTAACGAGGGAGTGCCGGGCATTTTAGAGAGCCCATTTTCACCGTGACACATGGTGCAGCTTTGTGCGATTTCGGCGCCGGTTTTTTCGGCAGAAAGCGCGCTGTTAGTGAAAGCGGAAAACACGAGTGCTACTGAAAATAAAATGACGGATTTCATGATCTAAATCGAAAAGTTGTTTTTGCGAGGGCCGAACTATACCCTCAATTGAAAACGCCTGCCACGAGTTACCGGGGCAGGCGTTTCGCGTAAAACACCGAGCCGTTGCTCGGTGAAATTACGACAGGCGATTAGTTACCGGTGTAGCTGATGCGATAGATCGCGCCAGCGTAGTCATCGGATACCAGAATCGAACCATCAGGCAAGTTTGCCACGTCAACTGGGCGGCCGATAGCGCGCTTAGTTGCTGTGTCGATGAAGCCTTCTGCGAACACTTCTGCTTTGCCAGCTGTGCCATCAGCGTTCACAGGAACGTAGTTGACCAGGTAGCCGCTAGGAACTGTACGGTTCCATGAGCCGTGCGAAGCAACGAAGATACCGCCCTGATATTTCTTAGGGAACGATTTGCCAGTGTAGAACGACATACCGAGCTGAGCTTGGTGAGCTGGGAATTCAACTTGTGGGAACGTTGATTTTGGCTCTTTCATGTCTTTCAGTTCAGCAGCAGCAGGTGAACCTGCAACTTTGTAGTGGCCGTTCCAGTATGGGAAACCGAAATGCTCACCAGCTTTGGTGATGCGGTTCAGTTCGCCTGGAGGAACGTCATCACCCAGACCGTCAACCTGGTTGTCTGTTGTCCAGATTGTTTTGTCTTTTGGGTTGATGTCGATACCAGCTGGGTTACGCATACCCATTGCATACACTTCACGACCCGAACCATCAAATGGGTTCAAGCGAACAACGCCGCCGATACCAACTTTGTTGTACAGATCGATCTTGTCTTTAGGCTGAACGTTGTATGGCTGGCCCAGAGTAACGTAGAGCTTGCCATCATCAGCTACACGGCAAACGCGGCCAGTGTGGTTGTATGACTGCTCTTCAACTGGAATCAGGCCGCCTTCTTTAACTGCAGTAATTACTGCAACGTCCGGACCTTCGTAGAAGTATTCAGCAGCTGGGAAGTTCAGAACGCGGTTCGATTCAACCACGATCAAGAAACCATCCTTAGTCCAGCAAACGCCGTTAGGATTTTTGAATTTGATCGAAGGAGCGAAAGGCTTAACTTCGTCAGCAGTCATGTCACCGTTACGGTCAGTAACTGCCCATACGGTAGTTTTACGTGTACCAACGAACAGCATGTTGGTTGAAGGAGCAACAGCCATGTAACGTGCATCAGGAACGACTGCGTACAGTTCGATCTTGAAGCCTTCTGGCAGTTTGATTTTCTTCAGGTTAGCTTTGAGCTGATCAACGTTTGCACCGGTCTGTGGAACGGTAGGAATGTCGATAGCTGTGTTGGTGTTTTTCATTGCCGAGATCTTGTCTAGATTCTCGTCGGCAAAGCTTGGTGCAGCAAATGCTGCGACTAAAGCAGAAGCCAGGATGCTCTTAACGAATGCAGTGGATTTGGCCAATGTAATCTCCGATTGGTTTTTATTAACTGAACAGTAAAACTAAGTGAACCCAAGCAAAAAGTTTCATTAATTTTTTAGCAATTTAATCAATGAAACTTATGCCATATTGCAAGTGGGGCCCTGAATATAGGCTCCTCGTCGACGGGGATACAAGTGAATTTTTTTCATCCTCCCATTTTTTTTCTAAGCTCGGCTAGCGTTGAGGTAGAACCTCCACACAATCAGCAAAAACCTCTACAGGCCAACGCGAACTATGTATTTAATTTCAAACACAATTTTTATTGATTGCCGTTGAAATTGAACTGAGATCGTGAGTTTTCAAAAAAATTATCGAATCACTACGCCCCAAGGAGTATCTCCTACTGGGATCTCGCCAATTGCTTTTAACTCAATGGCATCGATCACAGTGACTGAGTTAGATCGACCATTGGCAACATAAAGCTTTTTACTGTCGGGTGTGATGGCCATATTCCAGGGACGTTTACCCACAGGGATGGTGGCAATGATTTCATTCGTTGCAGTATCGATAGCTGAGACAGTGCCGTCCTTGCCATTCGTTACAAAAACGCGAGTGCCGTCTGGCGAAGCGGTCACGCCATTACAGAAATTACCTGTATTGAGTTTTTTGATGACTTTGCGGCTAGCTACGTCAATCACATACACGGTATTTACCAGCTCGGAAGCGACATAAGCGACTTTGCTATCTGGGCGAAATGCGATGCCGCGCGGCCGATTGCCAACTTTGATTGAGGCTACCTGTTTGCGTTTAGCGAGATCAATAACGTCAACGCTGTCCGCTTCTTCAGCCGATACATACATCCATTTACCATCGGGACTAAACACCGCATGCTCAGGATTTTGACCGCGCGTCTTGATGGCATATTCTTTACGGCCAGTCGCGGCATTAACAAAGTTAACCGAATTACTAATTTCTGATGCCGCCGCCACCCACTTGCCATTGGGCGATATCGACACTCCTTCGGGTGATTCACCTAACTCAACCGTGCCCGATGCGATGCGTTGTTCCAGATCGATTTTCACCAGTACGTTATTCGGTTGATCGCTCACATACAAAGTCTTGCCATCTTTAGAAGCAGCCAAGCCTCTGGGTTTATCGCCCGCTTTGATTTCAGCGACGACGCTGTCATTCTCGGTATCGATGACAGAAATCGTGCCGGATTTTTCATTCGGCACATAGGCAAAGGGTGCAGCTATCGCAGAAGAGTAAAAACCAATGGCTACGATGGCAGTCAGGATGTTAAGTATCCGTGTATGTAGTGTGGTCTTGATGTTCATAGGTTTTTTATTAATTAGTTCAAAGGTTGTGATTCGGGCTCGGCTGGGTAAGCCGTCTCTTGCTTACACAGCGATAATTCAGCGCGTTATCGATCGCATGAAAAGGATACAGCATGCCAAAAACCGCCGAGCATTTTCTTGGGTTCAAATCGAATAAGAAATTTCGGGTACGATCATACATAAATTGAGTTTTTTATTTTACGCAAATAGTCTGCGGATTATTTTTGCATTCGCCCTACTTTTACTGAAAGATTTTTAATGTCTGACAATTTTGATGAAAATGACTGGAGACGCTTTCTTAAAAGTCTGGGAGAAGATCCGGAACGTCCAGGCTTAATAGAAACACCTGCCCGCGTATCCAAAGCGTGGAAGTACTGGACCTCAGGTTATGGTCAAAATCCGTCAGATGTTTTAAAAGCATTTGAAGATGGTGCTGAGGAGTACAACGAATTAATAGTAGTTCGTAATATTCCTGTGTATAGCCATTGCGAACATCACCTTGCGCCCTTTTTTGGCAAAGCGACTGTTGGTTATATGCCGGATGGAAAAATCGTTGGACTATCTAAACTTACGCGTTTAGTTGAATGTTTCTCAAAACGGTTGCAAGTACAAGAGCGCCTCACCATTCAAGTGGCAAATGCGTTAATGGAAAGTTTGCAACCTAAAGCGGTTGGCGTAGTGATCCGTTGTCGCCATCTGTGTATGGAAAGCCGCGGCATAAAAACCGCTGGTGAAGAAACGGTAACCTCAGCCATGTTAGGTGAGTTACAGCCTAATCTCGCAATGCGTACGGAATTCCTTCATCTTGCTCGCGAGGATTAAGGTGATTGGTAAAGTGAATCAGCGATCATTTCTTCTTATTCTTGGTCGATACAGCTTTTTTAATCGCCAGCATCGTGCCACGACAATTAGCTGAGCCGCAGCGGCACTCATAAGCGGCCTTTAGTTTTTTTGTCATGCGCAGATCAATGATCAGGCCGTAGTCGTAGCACAATTCTTCGCCGCGCCGAATATCGTTAAGCGCGTGTATAAATACGCGGCCTTTTTCTTCTTTTGCTTCGCAATTCGGATCACACGCGTGATTGATCCAGCGCGCATCGTTTCCCTGATCTCCACCATCGATTAGCTTTCCACTTTCAAGACTAAAGAAAAATGTGTGATGTGGATTGTCAGGATCGAGTCCAAAACGTTTATCAGCTTGTTTGTCGGTGATGCGCTTGCCTTGGTATTCAATGATCTGCGTTCCTGCAGGAATTTTGCGAGTAGCAAACACGCCCTGCCCGTGTACTTTAGAGTGTTTGACACGAATAAATGATTCAGTAGGAGTGCTGCCAATACTCTTGCGTGATGATTTCATGGAGGCCGTTTAAATGGGTAAAAATGCCATAGCCGAGCATGATATCGGTGGGCATTGTTTATACACAAGCAGCTTTTGAATTTTTCGAAGCCTTACGTAATTATTTGCTGGTGTTACACGGATTTTGTAAAGATTTCAAAAAACCAGTATTTTTTTCCTAGTCCTTGTGGCCGAACCCACGTTTCGCGTTGATTTTTGACCAAGTTTGCCTTGGCATGTCAATTGCACACGCCCCCATGCTTTGCTTATTCAGAGCGTTGGTTTGTGTACTGCTTAACCTAGGAGAAAGCCTATGTCTTCCAAAATCGTATCGTCGTATTCTTCCGTAGCGTTGATCGCGCTATTCGGCGGAGGGCTCATGCTTAACACGGCACTTGTTTATCCTCAAAGCGCTGGTGTGGGTGTATCGACGAATGTGACAAACAAGAGTTCATCGGGTGCATCCTCGATGGGCAACTCGAGCGCAACAGCCCGACTTAGTAGATCCGATGAAAAGTTGGTTATGCAACTAGCTCAGGCAAATATTGCAGAGATTAATGCCGCCAAGCTCGCAGAACAAAAATCCAAAAATGATCAGGTTAAGACGCTCGCAAAAAAAATGATGGATGATCACACCAAAGCCTTAGATGAACTTAAGGAGTTGGCTCAAATCAAAGGGATGACCTTACCTACCGAGCCTGATCGACAACAGAAGAACGTAGAAAATCGATTGACGGTTTTATCGGGCCAAAAATTTGATAAACAATACGTCGAACAAATCGCAGAGCGTGCGCGTAAAGGTGAACACAAACTACTACTTCAGGCTGGAGCTAAGGCGCAAGATATGGAATTAAAAAATTACGCCACCAAAACCTTAGTAGTCATTGAATCACAACAGCAATTGGTGAAAGACACCACTCGAAGCATTGAATCGGGCAGTCACGGCAAGAGTGATTCAGGTACGAGTGGTGGCGCAGGGATGGGAGAAAAAAGCGCTCCCGCTTATCGCCAATAAGTGTTTTTGGGTGGTTGGGCACAGTAGGGTCGAAGGATAGTGCCCATTAGCAGGCCTAGCAGAAGTAAAATGAGGCCTTGCTCCGCTCCCCACGACTGGCGAGGGGCCCACTCGCTGAACGTGTGGGTCGCCGCCGATTTTTCATGCTGCGACTCACCGACCTTCAATTGCCGTTAAATCATCCCGACGCCGCGTTGCGCGAGGTGCTGCTTGCGCGCTTGGGAGTGGCCGACGATCAGTTACTCGCTGTTCGCATATTTCGACGTGCTGCGGATGCGCGTAAAAAAAGCGCTATTCACTTGGTTTACACCGTAGACGTTGAAGTTGCTGATGAAAAGAGCGTATTAGCGAAGCTCAAACCCAACAGCAAAATCAGCATCACACCCGCAATGGATTATCAGTTTGTGGCGCGCGCTGGCAAGGTAGCTTCGTTGCGTCCAATTGTGATTGGATTTGGTCCGTGCGGATTATTTGCAGCACTCATACTGGCTCAGGCCGGTTTTAATCCGTTGATCATAGAACGCGGCAAACAAGTCAGAGAGCGCACCAAGGATACCTTTGGACTCTGGCGTAAGCGCGAGTTACACCCAGAATCGAATGTGCAATTTGGCGAGGGTGGAGCCGGTACGTTTTCGGATGGCAAATTGT
>JACCDL010700938.1_pt1 | contig 22541 bp, 18 predicted proteins | sample 7441931 | NCBI WGS metagenome assembly JACCDL01 (sample SAMN15323437, study PRJNA562643) | freshwater metagenome | isolation source: river surface water | place: USA:Blue River Watershed | collected 2017-08-16 | reverse complement strand
GGGCATGATATGGGGATGATGTGGAGATGATATGGGGATGATATGGGCATCGACATGGAGACGATGCTCCATCTCATTGATGCTCGCTTAGCCTATGGTATACTGGGGAGTCCATACCCCAGCGATGAGCTTCTCGAATGAGAGAACAGTACCAGGCGTTCCATTGGTCCGTTGAACTGCAGCCATCCTCCATGATCCATTCACCTCCTTATCACCGAAGGTGACAGCTTGAGAGTATGCTCCCGGGGGGAAGTTGCCCTCATATGTGGGGCCGTTCTGGGCTACGAAGTTCTTGGTCAGCTCGAGCCCACCGTTTGCCTCTGACCCGGCAGACTCCCCACTGAAGCCCACAGTTGGGAGGATCTTGGATGTGCTACTCTCATCAGTTGTGACAGATCCGGTGGCCTCTCCGAGGGTTGTGTTCTTCCAGTAGCCGTGGGTCTCATCATATACTAGTGTCTCACCGTTGGCCAGAGCGGTGACACGCACATCATCTAGTCCAGACAAGTACTTCTTGTAGATGGGCTTGAGAGGATCTCCGCTGCTCATTCTCCTATATATGGGGAGGAGAGAAGCAGAAAAAAATTGATCATCTCATCTCCTGCTGACTGCCTCTATCGAGAGGAGAGGAGGATGTGGGTGATGAAGTCTGCCGTGTCTGTATCTGATCTCAAGCACTTGAACTTGGGCTGGAGAGGGACCCCTGCCTCGCTGAGGTTAGCATATTGGATGGTGGCCAGCTTGCCCTGGACATGGAGATCGAACAGAGAGCGGCCGTTCTCTATCTCCTGCAATTTGGAGAAGAGGAGGCGGCGCTGAGGATATGTTATCCCCTTCGGCACAGCAGTGAAGGGAGTGCCCGTTGCTGTCGAGCATACGAAGATGATGGCTCCAACCTCCTTCCCATTGATGCCCTGGGTCATGCCCGTCACAATGAACTCGCTGTCATGAAGGGCCTTCACCTTGAGGACATTGTAGCTATGGTATCCATTGATACATGGCTCATATGGCCTGGAGGGCAGCCGAACGATTGCCCCCTCATACCCCTCAGCCACATACTGATCGGCTGCCTCTAGTATGGAGGCCTCACTCCTCAGGATGGAGAAGGAGACGGGCTTAACTCTCGCAGCTGATGCCGAGGCATGAGATACAGATGAGAAGAGCTTGCCGAGGAGCCTCTTCCTCTCCATCGCTGGCATCTCCATCCTCTCCGAATCGAAGAGATCGAAGACATGGAACTCTATCTCCTCCTTGGAGAGGATGGAGCTGGGGACCTCTCCCCTGATGGTCCCGGATATGAGCTGGAGAGGTTTGCCATGCTTGTATAGCTCCCCATCCAGATAGAGAGAGCGGGAGCGATCAGAGCTGGATAGAAGAGAGAGAACCTCCGCGCTGATGAGGTCGAGGCCCGCTATCCGATTGGTCTTCCTTGAGTAGATCTCCACGCTCCCGCTCCCATCCAGATGAGCGATGGCTCTCATACCATCATACTTTCTCTCAACGATGAGCCCCTCTCTGTAGTCGTTCTCTGTGGGAGTGGCCCCTCTGCTGTCCTTCCATGTGCGGACCAGCATTGGGAAGATGATCCCCTCTCTCATCTTCATGTCTGCTCCCTCATCTGTCTGCTTCAACTTCATCTTGTGCTTGCTCAAGGCCATCTTTATAGCTTGGGTGAGGGGGTTCGTGGCGTTGACCTTCCCCCTGTTCTTGCCCTCGCTTACCTCGGTGGGAGCCGTTGGTCTCCTGGTGCCCTTGTGGGTTATGCTCTCCACAGTGATAACTCCCTTATATCCCTCCGGGAGAGAGCTCCCCTTGGAAAGCATGGTCTTGGCTATCCTCACCCTCTCCCCACGCTCGTCGAGCAGATGGACGAAGGCTTGCCATGTGGAGGTGTGGCCTCTCGTGTCCGTCACCTCGATGATATCGAAGCGGATATCCATGCAATCAGAGGCAAACTTGGCCGGGATCTCTCCCCTCTTGATGGCCTCACATACATCCACTATATAGCTATCGTCTCTCTCCATCTGCTTGTGTTACTGGCTGCCTATGCTGTTTCTACTGCTTATATAGCATGAAAGGGGGCTTCAAATAAAGGAGGGCGTGCTCCCTTTATTTGAAATACATATAGGGCTTCATATATATCAGCATAGCCAGATATTGCCAGCCAGAGATGCAAACGATGCCAGCACCAGCAAAGGAGATAGAGGATGTGATAGCCATGTATGGGGGCTCCCCGGGGGAGGAGCTGGAGCTGAGATGTCATGTGGCATCTCCCGATATGCTCTTCGATCTCCTCTCCAGCCTGGATCCCAAATCCATAGATCACAAGCGGTATATCGATGCCGTGGAGTATGGGCCAGACAGTAAGGCCTGCGTCAGAGTAGACTATGATACCAAGCAGAAGCAGCCATACCTGAAGGTGAGGAGAGCGACCGCTAAGCTGAGACTGCCGAAAACGAGCATCGTTCTCTCCGATGAGATGCCGATGAGCTTGGATGATCTGAGGTCTCGCTTCCTGAGAGTTGTCCTGAAGCATAGGTTCTCATCGAAGCCGGCCTCTCATCCCTCATGGCAGATGGATTTGGATGTTTCGAGAGCTATCGACACCCAGGAGATGGATCTGAAGCCCATTCTGCGAGAGTTCTTCGATGAGGCTCCAGATATCGAGAGCCTCAGAGCCATGGTATCGAGATGCCCCTCCATCTACGAGCTCTCCATAGAGATGGAGCATGTACCTGCTGCAGCTGCAGTTGCTAGTACCACCGGTGGCTCCCAGGGGCAGAGGCAGAGGGGAAGACCGAAGATCTCGGGCGGAGATATAGAGCGGATGATGGAGAGCGTTATCTCATCGACCGCTCCCAAGACGAGCTCGAGAGATCTCTATGTGGCGGAGCTGAAGGACATAGCCCGATGCTTCGAAACAGATGAGCGTATCATCTCTTCCTATGCTCGTGGTAATTCTCTGCGATGGATGCTCCCCCAGGTGAGAGATCTCAGCAAGCAAGACTACATAGACATGTTCCCTCCCACCAAGTACATGGCCACAGAGAAGGCTGATGGTATCCGATGCCTCGCATCCATGAGGAATGGGCGGCTGATCCTCCTCCACAAGGAGTATGAGGAACACAGCATCAGATATAACGCAGAGAGGACAGTAGTAGAGGGAGAGCTCATCGAGTTGAGGGATAAGAGCCGCCTTCTCCTGCTGTTTGATGTGCTCGTCTTCGATGGAGAGAGCTCGGTTATGATGACGTTGGAGTCGAGGATACCCAAGCTGAAGTCAGCGGCTGCTGCCATCACATGCGACAGTCTCAAGTTGAAGGCCATAGCCAAGGAGTATGTGGCCCTCACTAACCCAGACAAGTACAGCAAAATTTTCGATGATATCTACAAGACGAAGAGGGACTACAAGGTAGATGGCATCATACTTGCTCAGAGAGATGCTCCATACATGAGGACCATCACATACAAGTGGAAGCCGAGAGATGAGCAAACGATAGACCTCCTCATCAGGAGGGCCCCCCACTTCCTCATGGGAACCCATCCCTTCATGCCCCAGGAGGGCAAGACCCTCTACATACTCTTCTGCGGCATGTCTCAGGGAGAGAAGAGAGCATGGAATATCCCATACATCAAGGGATATGGGACACTGTTTGGCAAGGACTCCATGACAGGAGTAGATAGAGTTCCCATGGCCTTTACTATGCCCCTCTTCCCTCTGTCCTATCTCTTCTGGTCGAGCGATACCTCGCTGGATGGCAAGATAGCAGAGATGGGCATAGAGAAGGGGGTATCATACCTCATAGAGTCTCCAGGCAGGAAGATGAGAGTTCTCTCGTGGGAGGTGAGGCGGATACGAGAGGACAAGGAGTTCATACTGGGAGAGTACTATGGCAATAGCTTCACCACTGCCTACAACATCTTGCTCAACCATATAGATGAGTTCCCTCTCGAGACCCTCTCTACTGGGGTGCTGAGTGATGTCTACTTCATAGAGAGCAAGAGCCAGATATACCAGGCTCCCACCGGCTATATCTCGTTCTTCAAGAACAAGGTAATCAAGGGCTTGGATAGCAAGGACTCCGTGCTTGATCTATCCAGTGGGAAGGGCCAGGACCTCGAACGGTATGTCCGCAATGGTATCAAGGAGCTGGCTGTATGTGATATCGATAAGGCAGCTATCGTTCAGCTTCTCAAACGATGGATGGGCTTCTTCTCCAGAGGGGGCATCCATCGCATGGGCACATCGTTGCAGGCCTTCATCTTCGATGCTCGCCAGCCCTATACCGAGAGCATGAAGGTATTGGGCATGAGATTCGATAACATGGTATGCAATCTGGCTGTCCACTACTTCCTGGAGAGCGCAGCCTCGGCCAAGAACTTCGCTCTCCTATGCCGAGAGGCTGTCAGAGATGGGGGCACAGTCAACCTCACCTGCATGTTCGGCGACAAGGTGTTCGAGCTCCTGAAGGGGGGAGATATCGAGCTCTTGCAGGATGAGATCGTCAAGTACTCGATCAAGAAGATGTATACCGATGACAAGCTCCTCCCCTTCGGTCAGAAGATCGGCATCATGCTCCCCTTCTCCAAGGGTATCCACTTCCAGGAGTTCCTCGTCAATGTGGATGCCCTATCCGAGGCCATGAAGGAGGGAGGCTTCGAGCTCATCGAGAAGAAGGGATCTCTCGAGTTCATGGATGAGTTCAGGCATCACAATCCCCAGATACATGCTCTTCTCACCCCTCAGGACATGATACATGTTGGACTGTATGGTATGCTCAAGTATAGGAAGCTCTAGCCTCTGCCTCCATGGGAGCATGAGGGGCATGCCCCATAGATACGCCCCTTATTTTTTCATACTATATAGATAGCAGGCACCCATGCTTATCGATCATGGCATAGTTGAGGACAAATACAGGGAGTGCCTGGAAGGAGGGGCCTTTCGAACTCAGTGCTATCTGGGAGACAGAGCGAGGGCCTCTCGCATACTTGAGACCATCCACTCCAACCTGGAGAGGTTGATACTGTATGTGAACAGCAAGTATCCCTCATCCTCGATGTATCGGCTGTTCATCGATCGCATGATGAGAGGCTATAGATCAGAGGCCATACAGGAGACCCATCCCCTCAAGCCAGGCGAGACCTCATATGTGGTAGGCAACGGGGATATCTTCTCTCTATGTATACGGCATATAGAGGGAGGGAACTACGAGTATCACGACATCAACACTCTCATGTTCGTGTCTATCCATGAGCTATCCCACATCGGAGCGGATGATATATCCCACGAGGAGATCTTCTGGAAGGTCTTCAGGTGGCTCCTCCTCAATGCCTCAGAGGCAGGGGTATATAACCCCGTGGACTACAAGCACAACCCCGTCATGTACTGCAATAAGATAGAGATCAACTACTCTCCCCTCTTCAATGGCTACTGGGATATGTAGTCGTTGTCTCATCTCACTGTCTCGGTGGCTGTCTCATCTCACTGTCTCATATGGCAGTCTCATATGGCTGTCTCATATGGCAGTCTCATATGGGTGTCTCATATGGCTGTCTCATATGGTAGTCTCATATAGCGGTCTCTCCATGATGAGACAATGCGAGAGACTAGACAGTGAGACAGCATGAAGAGACTAGACAGTGAGACAACATGAAGAGACAACGAGATGAGACAGCACGAAGAGACAAAATAGAGAGAGAGATACTCCTGTCTCATGGCTCGATGCAGTTGATATGCTCCATCCACTGATGGGTCTCCTCTATGCTGTACTCATCCACCATGAGGAATGAGTCCCTGCCTATGATGACAACGATGACCACTTGCATGCTGTCATCATACATAGCCATCACCTCCTCCAAGCAATCAATGCCCGAGAGGACAGAGGAGAGCTTGGCCACACTGTCCTCTCCCATGAGATATCTCATCTCCTTATCATGCCGGAGGAGAGCTTCGGCCTCGTTCTCATAGGCCAGGAAGAGAAGGCCCCTTCTGCGGCCATTGCTTACAAAGCAGAGATATGCCTGCATATCCAGCCTCTTCTTCCATGAGGCATCATATCGAAGAATGCGGTCTATGGCGTCCATTGCTTACTATATTTGAAGGAGCGAGGCCTTCAAATATAGATCCAAACAATGCCAGTCCATACATTTGCCAACGGCAGGATAGAGCCCCCATTTCCTCGCAGAGAGGACTTCTACTCCCAGATCGATGACTGGGTAGAGGTTGATGGAGAGAGGCACCTCCTCTTCTATCCAGTTGATGCCTTCGAGATAAGCAAGCCATATGCCCTTCTGATGATGGGCACCCTTCCATCTGGGAGGAGAGCCACCGTCAAGATCAACGGCATCTATCCCTCCATCTATGTCGAGGTCGATAGGAAGAGCGAGAGCATGAGAGAGGCATTCGAAGCCCTTCGAGAGAGGATGGCTCCGTCTCCTCTCTATGCTGAGCTCCCAGCGTTCGATGATCTCGAGACGAGGACAGTGAAGAATGGTAAGGGATATAGGAGTAGCTCGATACAGGTGGCTGAGCTCTTCTTCCCATCGACGAACGCACGGAAGGAGGCCATCCTCTCAGCCAAGGCTCTCGGCCTTCAGACCTTCTCAGATGGGAGCCCATACTCCTTCCTCGACATCTTCCTGACGAGGAACTTCCTCTCCATAGCTGAGTGGTGGGCAGTCAGGCAGCCAGCAGAGGAGGGACCATTGAGGGATAGAGATGTGCTATGCTTCTCTGCTATGCCCGATGATATTACCCTTCGAACTGTCCCTCTGGCTGGGGATGCCCCTCGCTTCTCGTTTACAAGCTCTCTTCCATCGGCCCCTCCTCTCATCGCTCTCTCCTGGGATATAGAGAACTTCAGCAGGACGGGAGAGATCAAGGATCCCAAACTGCTGGGAGGGGGGAAAGAAGATGAGATCTTCATGATAGGAGGGGGGATCGGCTTCATCTCTGAGCCCGAGCCCTTCCTGGAGTTCTGCGTCTCGTCATGCTCATATGCGAGGGATCATAGCCTCGGCCTCTCCTCGAATGAGAGGACCCATCTCGTGTTCTGCGAGTCAGAGAAGGATATCCTGCTGGCATATGCTGCCATAGCTAAGGCTTTCCTCCCAGAGTACAGGCTCGCCTTCAACAACTACGGGTATGATGACCCGTATGTATATAACCGAGCATCCAAGCACTATCACATCTTCGAGCAGATGGTCATAGATATGGCTCCCTGTAATGTTCTGGGCCTGATAAAGAGGAACTTCCTGTCCACCTGCTGCTATAAGGATATTAAGCTCAAGCAGGAAGCGGGGATCCAAACCGATAGGACATACCTCCTCATACCTGGCAGTGTGAATATCGACATGATGTTCAGCCTCCAGAAGCTTAACACCAAGAAGGAGGAGGTGCTCGAGTCCCAAGCTCTTGCTACCTATCTGGAGAGTATGGGGCTCCAGCCCAAGCTGGATGTGTCTCATATCCAGATGTGGGATTACTATGAGAGGAGAGATGGAGAAGGCATGGCCAAGGTCATTGAGTACTGTATAGTGGATGCTGTCTCTTGCCATCGCCTCCAGCATAAGAAGGGAGTGATCATGCAGTTCGTCTCTCTGTCTCATAGCTCCTTCTGCTCGGTGAGAGACTCCATCATGAAGGCAAACAGCGGGAAGGTCAAGAACAACATACATGCTGTGGGGAACAGGTTAGGCCTTGTATATACTGATACCGATGACAAGGTGGAGGGCAGGTTCCCGGGAGCATATGTGATAGATCCCGTTGGTGGCATCCACAAGGATGTTCCCACCTTCTGCTTGGACTTTGCCTCGCTATATCCCTCCATCATCCGAGCTCTCAACATGAGCTCAGAGACATATATCAAGGATGCAAACGAGGTGGCAGATCTCAGATCGAAGGGATATGACATCTTCACATATGAATGGAGAGATGCCAACGGCTTACCTCATGGAGCCTCCTTCATTAGGGCTCATCCTGATGGCTCAGCATATGAGTGCGTCTATGCCAAGTGCCTCGCTATCTATGCTGATCTCCGCAAGGAGTGCAAGAGAGAGATGGCTCTAGCAGAGAAGAGAGGCCTCCCAATGGAGGTGGCCGAGTGGGATAACAAGCAGAAGGCTGTCAAAATTCTCATGAACACGTTCTATGGAGTGCTGGGTAGTTCCACCTTCTCCCTGTGTGAGAAGGTCATCTCATCATGCATCTGCATGTTTGGCCGCTTCTGCCTCAACACAGCAAGAGAGACAGCAGAAGAGAGAGGACATAGGGTTATCTATGGAGACACCGACTCCATCTTCGTCTCTCCCAGCATAGCCCACAGCGAAATCATCACCGAGATGCTGGCTCAGACGAATGAGATAGCCTCATCTCTCCTCATTGCCATCAATGAGAGGATATCGAGCATATCGAGGAGCCATTTCATCAAGATGGAGTATGATAAGCTCCTGTATCCCCTCGTTCTCCTGGGTAAGAAGCAATACTATGGGTATGCGTGGTGTAATGAGACCCTCACCAAGAAGAAGGGCAAAGAGGAGAAGTATGTGAGCGGTCTCCCCTACAAGAAGAGAGGGAAGACCAACGCCCTGAAGGATGCGGCCCAACGAGTAGTTGATTACAGCCTCGATATCTCCACGACCGAGACCATGATGGATATCGTTCATCGAGTTCTAACTGATGCCGTGGCTAGTCAAGCTGATCATCCCATGGAGTACTATGCCAGGATGGCTCGATACAACGTGGGTAAGGACTCGGTGGCCACCAAGTTCATCGCTCGAATGCAGAGAGAGCATGATGAGGCGGCTCGCAGACATGATATAGAGAAGCTCCAGCTATATACGGTGCCCAAAGCGGGTGAGCTCTTCCAGTATGTGGTCCGCAAGCCTCTCAGCATCTACAACACCTCCGGCTGCAAGAGGAAGATGGAGGGCACGAAGACCTATCTGACAGTGGGGAGCAAGTGGGAATTCCTCCATGTGGCCAAGCACTATGGCTACGAGATAGACTACAGCTACTACATGTCCGATATCATCAAGGCATTGGCTCGCTTCATCAACTACGATATGGTGGTGGAGGTGAAGGAGGGGGCAGAGAAGAAGGCCGATGAGGAGAGGAAGAAGAAGGCCGAAGCTCATCTCGAGGACTTCATCAGAGGGGAGAGAGGAGTGAACCGTAATTGGACAGCTCGCAGGAAGGCGGCCTCTCAAGCCATCGCTGCCTATGCAGAGAGAAGCCCCTTCCTTTCCAGGGCATTCCAGCACATGTATGATGAGGATGCGGGCATCCAAGCGAGCCAATGCAATCAGCGATATCTCATGATGAGGTTGATATCGGATAGCGGGCCCAACGACATGAAGATCAAGGCAGAGGAGGCTGTGGAGGAGGTGGAACGATGCCTATCTCGGTTGGAAGGCTTCTATCCCATCATGCATGCTCTATATGATGCCTTCATCAAGGATATGAGAAAGACCACCGATACAGCCGCTGTGAGCATAGAGAACATCGGATCCCTTCATCTGCCCCCCGATGTTGAGGATCTCCTTCGAAGAGCTGCCATGTTCCAGTCCGTGGTCAAACATCGACATGATACGGGAGCCCCTACTCCCTCCATGAGTGCGGGATCATATGTGAAGATATGGCTGAAGGGAGACAGGCACAAGCACATCATAGCGGCGCCTCAGTGATAGGCTCTGTTCCCATGCTCTTATTTTGTGCCTCCATCTATATATGCAGGGAGATCTAGCAGAGGTGGGAAGGATAGCGAGAGAGATGGTGCTCCATCGGGATGCTCCCCATGAGGAGAAGCTGAGGCTCATGCAGATGAGATATGAGATACTCGCATCGAAGAGAGTGGCTGATGCCTTCTCTCTCATGGCCATGGCTCGGGTCCCTCCATCGGCTGTCGATATCGTTCGCTTCATCATCGAGCGAGAGGGTCTCCGTCTCTCTGCTGAGGCCGTGCTCCAGTTGAGAGGATCCAATCCCACTCTCCAGTCAATGTATGAGGCATACATCAGAGATATGGCATCTGCCTTCTCTGGAGGGGATGGTATGGACATTCCTCCCCTGCTGGATGCGAGCTTTGATATCCTTCTCTCATCCGGTCGATCTCCTCTCTCTCCTGTGGAGGAATGGCTGCGGCGGTCTGAGATGATGAATTAATTTGGGCTCCATTCCCTTGCCTTCCATATATAGATGACCTCAACGTATAGACCCACTGCCTCCACCGAGGAACGAGTCCTCAACTCTATCAATGAGACCATCTGGGGAGACAAGGCCGCGGCCTTCGCTGAGTCCCGATACCATGATATCGACCTCCTCAAGTATGGAGGCATAGATGAGAGGACTATCCAAGGGCATAACCAGTGGATAGACAACTCGGCCCCATGGAGCCGTCGGGCTATCTTCTCCGGGCAAGACATCGAGCCCCAGCCTCCATCTGGTTGGTTGTTCCGCTTCCCCTCAGCCATCCCCATCCGAGAGGATGCCCGCACCCTCACAGAGTATGGACCCAAGGACTACCTCCCATACGATGGGAGCAAGATCAACTACTATCACACAACCATCGAGACCGATGGAAGACCGAAGCCTCTCATCGAACAGTTGCCATTCATGCGATATGATACGCGCTGATATATATGATACCGGAAGGGGCTGTCGCTATCTCCCTCGCTCTCTTCCTTGCTCTAGCTCTCATCATCTACAGGCGGAGGATCATGGGCTCAATTTCCTCGAGGTTTGCCTCCAATCCATTGCCCCCCATCTTCTCTGAGAAGGATGAGGCAGTGAGAGCTGTTCGTTCTTCTCCATTCTTCGATCGCATGACCTCCCACGATCTCTCAGCGAGAGGCATCAGCTTCACACCAACCAGTATGAGAGAGTATAGAAAGCTCTATGAGAGATCGATCTCCTCCTTCTCTGCCGAGGAGAGGCTGAGGTTGAGGGCCCTCGTATCTCAAGCTGATGAGCTCCTCCGTCCATTCCACTTCATGGGGAGCATTCCATGGAAGATAGCCAAGCTGGGAGGGTTTAGAGAGAACGGATGGCCTCACACGCTGGGAGATATCATCTTCCTGTCTGAGATGGTTATGCTGATCGATGACAAGTCCCTCCTCGAAGTGCTCCTCCATGAGAAGGTGCATGTATATCAGCGCCTCTTCCCTGAGGAGACAGCCAAGTTCGTGGCCATAACTCCATATAGAGCCCATGGTCCCCGCTCCGCCTATCCCATGGCGGCCAATAACCCAGATATCGATGATCAGGTATATCGATATGAGGGGGTGGTCGTCTATGCTGGATATGCCGAGGCATCTCCTCAGCGGATGGATACCCGCCTGTTCAGGGATGGGCTGGAGATCTCCCCCGACGCTCTGGGACTGGGTCATGACCTGAAGCAAGTAGATCATCCCTTCGAGGTCATGGCCTCATATATAGCTAAGACCCTAACGGGAGAGATCTCTCCCCCTCTCAATGATATCAGGCATTGGATGACAGACTACATGTAGAGATGTATCGGGCTGTGTATTGGGGCGGGGTATCAAGCAGTGTATCAGTAGATGGAGAGAATATGGGGCTCTGTATTTTGTGATATCATCGCCCCTATCCATCTCTCCACTGCCTGATACACAGTCTTATACACTGCTTGATACGCGCAGTGGTGAGAGTCATGGAGCATGTCCTGTATGTAAGCTTCGACCCATCCTCTCGCGCATCCATCGAGCAGTGCCTCATGTAGTGCATCGAGCAGCTCATCGAGCAGTCTCTCATATGTTCCATCCATGATCTATGCCTCTATATATAGCATGAGCAGCGGGTTCTCTATCCTTATCGAGAGCATCGATCCCTTCAGGGGAGAGGTTCTCCAGTCTCTCACCATGAGCTCATCCCTGCTCTCGAAGGGAGGGGCTCGAGAGATCGATCTCTCCAATTTGGAGGACTTCGATAAGGATATCAAGGACATCGTGATGCCGGGAGATGATAAGGAGAAGGCTGATCCTCATGGCATATGCGCCTTCCCTCAGGATACCATCTCCTCGATGAGAGAGAAGATATTCATCTCCATGGGGATACCCCCATATCGGCAGCACATCACATACACATTGGAGGGAGTGACATATGCCACATACTACATCTCCATCACCGATGAGATAGTGGCAGTCAACATAGAGAAGGACTTCAAGACCATGAAGGATGATCGCATCGGCCGATACCCTCTATCTCGAGCGATGCTCAACAACAGGGATGATATAGAGATCACCACCTATGAGACCACCACCACCTTATCCAACCGATTTGGGACCGTGTCGAAGATCATGGTGGTTGATCTCTTCATCCTGGCTGATCCATCGAGTCCGGAGGTTCAGGCCATCGTCAACCATGAATTTCATCGCGATATCTTCTTCTATGGGGTGGTGCTTCGATATTATCCCATGCTCACGTATGAGGGCTTCAAGCATGTGTATGTATCCAAGCAGTCCATCTTCTCCATGTATCCCCTGCTTCATCCTCCATTCAAGCCCCTCCAGGATAGACTGCGCAAGGAAGGGGAGCTCCTCTCTCTCTGTATGGGGGGTGTTCCTGCTGTCCTCTCCTTCATAGAGAGGAGGAGTTCGAGGAGCGTGTTCTATCTCACTCGCATAGTGGCTGATGTCTCGTTCCCCTTCGTTAACGTTCGGAACCTCTTCGATCTGATGGTCCTCGATGAGGTCTTCATCTACATGTGTGCTCGCATTGTGGTGGGAGGGATGGGCTTCTTCGTCGAGAAGAGGCATGGCATCCTATTCAGAGACACCTTCAATCGACCCAATCTGCAGGGGATATCCATCCTCATATACACGAGAGAGGGGATTACCATCTTGATCCAGAAGAACATTTGCACGGTAGAGATCTCCTTCGAGGAGTCAGACAGGGTAAGCTATACCCATGCCATCGACAAGATCAAGGAGACGGTGGCTCCCATACTTGCTCTGCTGAGGAGATGGAACCTCTCTCTCATAGTAGAGGGGGAGGTATCAGATGATGCGAGAGTCTCTATCTACTCGAGCGATATGGTTGCCCTGTATCCAGAGACAGTAGATATAGCCTCCTTCAAACAGTTCGAGAGCGTGCTCGACAAGTACATAGGGGCGGGCATCATCGCCTCGAGATCATCGAAGCCGGGGGAGCATTCCATCCTCTTTGTGAAGGGGACAACCCTCAAGTCCAGCATCGATAACATCTATAGCACGAAGAACCAGTATGACCAGTACATCAACATGGAGTTCAGGAACAAGGTAGCGCTGGCCACATACAAGCAGGTCAACATCGTGCAGCGGGCATCAGATGTGGCCGTGTATATGCCCAACTTCACAGAGGATGAGTATGAGGGGATATCCCCTCTCATCATGTCCATGCTCCATGCTCATCTGTCCAACAGGGGCCCAAAGAAGGCCATAGAGGTCAGCAAGGTCAACAAGGTGAAGAGGCTCCAAGAGATAGACCCCGAGCTGTTCAACTTCAAGAAGTATGATGACAGCGTGCCTGTATACTCTGTGAGATGTCAAGCAGAGAGGCAGCCCTTCGTATACAGAGAGGAGGAGCTCGAGGCCTTACCAGAGAGCACGAGAGGCAAGCTCACCAAGTTCAGGAACTTCACCGATGGGAGCCCCCTCTACTACCACTGCCCCAACCGCAAGTTCCCCACCCTCACCTTCCGCCCCAAACTCCATCCTCTCAGGTACTGTGTCCCCTGCTGCAAGAAGCTCGACCCATCAGAGGGATCATACATCGAGAAGGCCAATGCTCTCTGCCTGAAGAAGTTCCAGCTCTCAGAGGAGGACCTCGCAGAGATAGTATCCTCTGCCAAGAAGATGAACCACGTGCTCTCATACTCGAAGATCATCCCAGAAGAGAGGAGCTCATATATCCACCCCCTTATCTCCAAGTGGTTGGGCAAGGCGGCCTCATCCTACTTCCTGAAGGGAGTGCCTCAGTCCATGCCCTCCATTGACAATGCGGCGATGGCGCACTGCCTGTCTCGCTGCTTGGATATGCCCATGGATGAGTTCATCGCCGAGATAGCCAGGAACCTCGACTCCAAGGTCAAGCTCATCTCCGCTCTGGAGATAGACAAGTTCGGGGGCATCAACGCCTTCCGTGATGTTCTCATCTCCTATCATGTGATGGGCTCTATCGAGCTGAGCATGGATATCGATTGGGACCATATCTTCGAGCAGATGGTGAGGGTAACCTTCGGCTTGGATGTATTCCATGTCCATGATTCGGGATCGAAGATCTCTCTCGGCATGAGCAAGACCGCCTCAACCAGCATGAGACTGGGGACTCCAACGAGGGCTGTGGTTCTCATATCCCATGAGAATGGGATGTATCCGGTCTTCAGATCGGGAGATGGAGGCAAGCCCTCCTTCATCTTCTCCAGAGAGGACCCTCTCATCATGGAGATCAAGAAGAGGATACTGGCTCCCAAGAGGCAGGAGATGATAACCCTGGAGCTTGTCCTATCTTATGCCTCGAAGAGCTCTCTCTTCTCTCTCTCGTCTCTCTGCTATGGGAAGAGGCATCTCGTATATGCTGTCATCTTGAAGAAGAGCAGCAAGGGCAGCGAGAGCGAGCGGCTAGTGTATGTGCCAGTTCCATATACAGAGTATATAGATGATGGGATCGACATCAGCAGGGGATACCCCAGCTTCGAGCTCTTCGAGAGAGAGGATATCCTCTCCTTCATAGCTGAGTATAACTCCATGATGAAGATGAAGGTCTCGGTCAACTACGGGCTCTCCTTCGAGGGCAAGGCCATCGCTCTGGCATATGTATTCCCTGGAATGATGAGGAAGTACTCTCATGTCTTCTTCCATCGGGCTATGGACTCATCACCCAAGGAGATACGCATGCTGAATGTCCCATATGATCTGCGGGATATCAACGCCGCCATCGATGGGGATATCAAAACGAAGTTTGGGGAGGTTGATCGCTATCTATATGAGAACTATGCCTATCGCCTCTTCATCAAGGAGTTTGCCTATCTCGTGAAGGAGAGCGGGGATAAGGAGACAAGGAAGAAGGTGATAGAGATCGTCTCGAAGTCGAGGATCAACAAGAAGCAGTTGCATGCTGTCCTCTCTGCCTATCCCCGAGACTACCGCTACATGGACACGGCCATATCGCGCTATGGACCCCTCAATATGCCGGGCCTCGTGAGGTCCACCACCTTCGATTTTGATCGCGTGCTCATGGAGAAGCTGAGAGACCTCCCCCTATCAGAGAGGAAGGCAGAGGTATCTCGCCTCATGAGAGAGAGGATCGAGCTAACGAGAGAGCCCATCACCATATCCAATGTCTATGTCTCATGCATGGAGGAGAGCCAGCCTCAATGCCATGAGGGCAAGCTTCTCATGCATGAGAGCGATCTCTCCTACTTCATAGGCTTGCTGGCTGAGGATATCTCCATAGTCCATCGGTATAACGTCATCTCTGTCTATGCCTCTGGCATCATCAATGCCCTGGACTTCACTCGTCGAGCTCATGAGAATCTCTCCATAGAGTTTATCCCCTAGATATAGAAGACAGAGATGGAGAGCATAGCCGACACCCCCAAGCATACCGAGCCCCAGCCAACGAAGGAGGGCAAAGCATCCCGCTTCTTCAAGGCCTCGTTCTTCACTCTCATCGTATATATCCTCCTCACCTCCGACATCTTCATGGACACAGTCATGAGGTATGTGCCGGGCTCGATGGATAGCAAGGGCCTCACCATGTATGGGACAGTCGTTCATGGTGTTATCTTCAGCATACTGTGGTGTCTCGTCGTCTTCAATCTTGTGGTGCCTCAGTGAGGAGCATTGATATGTCTCATCGATGAGGGGCTTTGATGAGTGTCATGGTGATGTGTCATGGCGATGTCTCATGGCAAGGGGCATCAGTATGTGTCATGGTAAGGGGCATCAGTAAGGGGCATCAGTAAGGGGCATCAGTAAGGGGCATCAGTAAGGGGCATCGATGTGTGTCATCAGTGAGGGGCATCAGTAAGGGGCATCAAAAAATAAGAGAACTAACACACCCCATGAGAGGCCCCTCATTAAAGCCCCTCACTGATGACACACATCAAAGCCCCTCACCGATGACACTCATCAAAGCCCCTCATCGATGACACACATCAAAGCCCCTCATCGATGAGACTGCCCCATGAGACCATCAGAATGAGTTAACTATCCTCACCTGCTCTTCGGTGAGAGGAATTGGTGGTCTCTGCGTTCTATATGAGAGATCGACGATGAACTCAGAGCGATGGGCCTCGAATATGCTGTCCATGTACACGGTGAGAGAGGCCGCTATCTCGAAGGTGGGAGCAGCGAAGATGGTGATCTTCTTCTTGGTGTAGATCTTGAAGGTGGTGTATCTCCTGCTGTTCTTCTCTGTGGGGGTGCTAAACCTCACGTAGATGTAAGCACTGGCCTCGCTGGGATCGGTCACAGAGTGGAAGGGGAATGGTGGTGGGGCCTCGCTGGGATCGTAGACCAGGCGGCTGAAGACAGAGGCCACCGTATATAGCCTAACTTCCTCATCGGGCTTGCCTCTCACCGCATGCTTGAAGTTCATCATGTTGATGCTCCTCGACTGGATAGAGATGGGCTCGATACCCAAGAACGATGCCACGATATCAAGCACATACTGAAGCTCTCTCTCTCCTGTCTCCAGTGGGAGTTGAACCCCTGTGATCTGGGCCGTGCCGGTTGAGGGGTAGAGTCTCACCTTGTAGGGTCTCACCCTCCTATCTAACTTGTGCTCCTCTCTCTGGATAACGAACTCCACGCTGGCATGGAAGTAGAGGCCATTGCCTGGGGTTGTCTTCTGCTTGCGAGAGGTATCCCCTGCTATGACAGCCTCATTTCGTGCTGTCTGTTTGCGTATGATACGCTGAGCCCCCATGTATGGGTTGTCGTGGCACTTGTCTATGTCTATGGCCACACTCTTTACTGCCAGCACCTTATCCGATGTCTCCATCTGAGCAATGACATTGAAATCTCCTCTCAGGGAGGTCTTGTATGCGATGGTGGAGGTGATGAGAATACATGGCGTGAGGATAGCCAGCTTGGGGTAATCGTTCGATGGATCAGCCAGTGCATGCTCCTCGCAGAGATAGAAGCCCTCGGCATATGGGTCATGATACTTCCCATCTTCTCTGCATCCGGGATAACGGCATGGCTTGATCCCCCCGAAGATAGCCGATGATGGGGGCGGCTCCTCGAAGACCTTGGAGGAGTTCTTGATAGCCTTCCTCCTCATGGGGATGATCATGACCATGCTTTCGAGCACATGCTCCTCGCATCTCGTGGCTCGAGGACAGCCCTCATAGCCCTTGATGGGAGGCTCCTTGCATGCTCTGCCATCCTTCCTCCCGCTGCATTGTCTCCTCACAACGTTGACCATGTCCCTCTCTCTGTGCTTGGCACAGGTGAGAGCTATCAAATCTCTCTCCATTCCGATGCTCGCTCGAACCTCGCATCCATTGGCTCTGCATTTGGGCATCTTATTTGTTATATCTCTCCTTATATTCGAGGGGTATCATCTGTTCAAATATATTGATGCCCCGCATCTGCCCCATATACAAGAAGAGATGAGCCACTGCATCATATATTTGGAGGGTATCTCTCTCTCATGCTATGACAGCATAGAAGACCAGTTCGATACCAAGCTCATGGAAGAGGCCTCCATATATGACAGAGAGGAGGAGCCGGTGGAGTATGATAGGATACCCCATAGCGTTGAGTCCTTGCATGATCTCCCACAAAAGACTAACTTGCCATGCTGGTTCTGTGACTTCACATTCTCATCTCCTCCTGTCTATATCCCCATATACATAAGAAATGAGGGAGAGATGGGATTGAAGGGTAACTTCTGCTCTGTCTCATGTGCCTCCTCATATGATAGCTTCTTCGAGGGAGGGGCTTACTACTACAACATCGTGAAGTATGCCCAGCTAGTGCTGGGTAAGAGATTTACCACTCTGCCGAGGTCTCCCCTCAAGACGATGATGCGCAAGTATGGGGGGCTGATGTCAGAGACAGAGTATCTGGCTATCTTGAAGAGGATCAACGAGATGATGAGTGAGCCATGCTACTCCAAGGAGATCGTGGCTGAGAACTTCATCCCGATGTATAGGTATGGTCTATCCAGCCAATGCATTGAAGGATAGCATCGGCCACATGTGATCTGGTCTTCTTCTCTCTGGGCAGAGAGATGCCACCGAGATGGGGGGCTATGTAGTCCAGTCGAGCTATCGCTATGGCCTTGTTGGTCGCGTATTTTGTGCTGTAGGATCGAGGGGGCGAGATCTCCGCTCCGAGATTGACCTTGTTCTTCAGCAGCGGGTGGACCTGATGGGTCATCGATGAGAGACCCTTCATGGAGAAGAACGACCACATGGCGATGAAGCAGTCATAGGGAATGGAAGAGGCAGAGGATCGAGATGCCGCCGGTATCTGCTTCTCTATGAGGATGATGTCTCCCTCTCTGAGAAGGGGATAGATGATCTCTTCCATGAAGGATATAACACTGCCTGTCCTCTCTGTGAGGCTCATATCCTTCGGCTTCCTCCCATCGAGCTCTATCTCCTTGATCTCCATGTGGAGTATCCTCACCCTATCCAAGCTCCCTCTATCTCTGATGTTGAGCCCCTCCATCTCGATCTCCATGAGAATGCATGTGAGAGGAGAGAGGCCACAGTCTATGCTGAGAGCTCTCATGATGTCGATGGCTGTATCATATACGGTTGGGTCTGCTTGTATCAAGTGCTTCTCGTGGATCATCGATGAGCATCTCATTGGAGCATCGACATGCTCCTCATCGATGCTGCTCATCGATGCTCCATGAGATGCTCATCGATGCTGCTCATCGATGCTGCTCATCGATGCTGCTCATCAATGCTGCGGTCATTTGATCGAGCAAAGCATAGAGATATAATAGGCGATGACGAGCGAGGCCAAGGGATTGATAGGGGCCTCATCTCTCCTCGGGGCTACCACTCTCATGAACCCCTATCTCCTGCAGAAGGGGATAGACCTCCGCAAGATAGAGGAGGAGATGATAGATGGGGATATCCCAGCGAGAGATGACATCGACTACGACAAGAAGATAGCGGAGCTGGCGGGAGAACTCGGTCTCGACTTCTCTTCCGGAGATCTCAAGGCCCCTCCCCGCATGCTCAACCCCAGCGGCATGGGCAACACAGGCAACGAGCCCTCCAAGAGAACGAAGCCAGCAGAGGGGATCATCAACATCGATGATATGATCTCCATACGGTCAGGGGGCAGCCACAAGTCTCGAGCATCCCATGGCTCGAAGAGATCGAGGTGTTCTCACTGCACTGTCAAGTTGGAGGAGGAGGTGGCAGCTGCCTCGGTCATCTCTCCAATGGGAACCGATAGAGTCCCATACAGAGCAGGGACAGCAGGAGCGATGCCTCCATCGAATGAGCCGTCCCCTCTCCTCCGAGGGTTGACCGAGGAGCAGGAGAAGAAGATACATATGTCGAAGGTGATACAGACGATGAGAGGCGATACGAGAACCGCCTTTACCAACGAGGCGGAGAGAGACCAGTCAGACAAGATCAACAAGCTCGAGCAGATAGACAGCCTCAAGACCTCTCTCGAGGAGGAGAGGATCGATACCTCAAGCATCCCCTCTCTCACCATCGCCTCTTCCATGCAGGAGATAGACTCGGTCCTCACTCTCCTCCTGATGAAGAGCAATAGAACGAGGTATTCAACCCTGGCCAAGGAGTTCATCAGCGGGGTAGCGGAGAGTATAGAGAGCGTGTTTGATGGGACGAGAGCCATACCCGTGCTGGGATGGAAGCCAGACTATACGGGCTATGAGAACACGGTGGCTGTCAAGCTCAACCGCATGAAGTTTGAGACCTCGCAGGTGGTGGGATCTGTATTGGATGGTGGTAGCGTATCCCCGTGGAGTCGTATCCTGCTTGAGCTCATCCCCTCGTTCCTGCTCTATCCAAGGACCAGAGCCAAGCAGACCAGACCATCTCGCCCCATCGCTCTCTCCTCATCCAGCTCATCTCATGCCTTCAACCACATCCGCAGCAGCGAGGACAACGGGGGCAATTCATGGGCAAATATATCCTCTGTCTAATATATGAGCGCGATAATCGATGGATAGAGACCAGATATTGATAGATCCCATCGATAACGGAGATACCTTCGGTGGTCGCGGTCTCTTCATCCATGAGAGCAAGAAGCCGGTCATATATGACCGCGTGACGAAGCCCATATACCATGAGAAGCCAGCACCCATTACACCAGCAGCACCCGTTGCTCCCTCAGAGAAGGCCTCATTCGAGGCCTCTCCTTCTCCCTGCATAGCTGGGAGCTGGGGTATCATCCCATCTCCTCCCATCCTCCTCTATATCATGTTTGTTCTCATGGTATGGGTCGTTGTCTCTGTCTCATGCATGCTGAGGAAGATCAAGAAGCTCAAGCTCAGGGTCAAGGAACTCAAGCTATCGATGGCATCGAGAGGAGTGGGGAGTGTCTCTCACTGAGGATCCATGGGATGCCCCTCATTGATGCCCCTCATTGATGCCCCACCAGCATGGGGCTGAGATATGGGGCTTCGATATGGGGCTTCGATATGGGGCTGAGATACGGACCATCACATGGATCATCTCATGGAGCTAGTGTTCTGCTTGATATATATTTTTTCATCTCCTCGATCTTGTCCATATCTATCCTGTTGACCCACTCCACGAAGATCCTCATCTGCTCATTGCCTCCCTTCGTTACCCTTCTATCTATATGGACTTCAAACCCTCTCCGCTCCAGGCTCGAGAGGATGGCAGAGTAGACCATCGTTTGGACGATATCCTTATTGCCCGAGCACACCTCAGGAAAGCACACCGGTAGAGCGATGGATATGCTATTGCGGCCTATGATCTTGTTGGTATTATTTAGCAGCGCATCTATCATGTCGAGCTGATCGCGGATAATTTTGTGTATCTCTGCCTCCCCGCACTTCCTGCTCAACTGATCGACGGTAACGCTCATACCTTATATATTGCTGTCTCATGTGTCCATTATTTAATTTACCGGTGGTGTTTTGGGGAGCCCTATATAGGATACTATGAGCTCTGGGGCTGTCTTTCAGATCATCGCAAATGAGGGGAGAACGGACCGTCTTCTCCTCGCCACCTCTCTCTTGAACCAGCGCATCAAGGATATCCAATGTGCTCGGGCCAAGGCAGGTAAGGCCGACTGCTGGCCAACGCTCGTTGATATCGAGCGCACCCATGTTCTCTTTACCAATGCTCACTTCAAGCCATACGTGGCAATGGCCTATGAGTATAGGAAGGTGAAGGTGCAGAACGGCAATCCGGCGTTCGGCACCAGTGTTACCTTCTCTATCCCCCAGATCGGCGACTTCTTCTTTGACATGGTCATCCGTGCTGCCATGTCGAGGGCCACATGCCCTCCCCAAGCCACACCCGCTCAGCTTGATGCCACAGCGTCCGCGGCCGTCGATCCCCCCAAATATGGAGATGTCAAACCTGTGTTCCCCTCTAATTCCGTCGCCACTGGTGAATCCACCTTCTATCGCCTGGTCGATTATGCCGGCTCCCTTCTGGCCACAGGAGGAGATGGCACAACCGGCGCCAAGACATGCTCAGCTGGTAAGGACAGGCCTGCTGGTATGGGCGGCGCTCTCGATGCCTCCTATTCCAACCTCGTCCATATGTGTGAGTTCCCTGGTAACCGCCTCTTCAAGGAGATCAAGTTCGAGGTCAATGAGAGCGTGTTGGACAAGTATGATGATACATGCAGTATGATGGTTCAGAAGTTCTGCGTCCCTCCCAACAAGAAGGTGGGCTATTACAAGATGCATGGCCAGGAGGTCCCCACGGAGTGTTGGAGCGCGCCCTCTCCTGCCATCTCTCAGCGGGTCAATGAAGAAGGCAGTGCCCTATTGCCCACCAATCGGCCCAGCATCCTCTCCGCCCCCGCGACGGATGCCGATCCATATGCCACCTTCCCCAACACCGCCCGCTATCTCCGCCAAGTTCTCAATGGCCCCCAGACCCCCAAGGTTGAGCAACCGGCTCTGGAGCTCTTGCATAAGCTCCACTTCTGGTTCAACAACGATGTGCGTCTCGCCATCCCCTCTGTCTGCATCCCATATGGTCAGCGATATATCACCGCGACCATCGCTCCCAAGGAGCAGATCTACTATGAGTATCCCAACTGCTATGTGGAGGAGATCTCCACCACCCTGCAGGGTACCGATGCCGGAGAGTTCACAGCTGGCAGTTCAGTGGCCAAGTACTTCCCCTATCTCAACGCATCCAGCACCGGTGTGGATGTCTCCATCACTGATCTCGATCTCTATGTCAACAACATCTTCGTCAACCCAGAGGTCCATGACATCTATATCCGCCGCATTGGCTTCACGCTAGTGCGTGTCCATCTCTACAGCAGCATCACCACCTCCGAGGCAGACAGTGGAGAGAAGATGCTCAACCAATTGAAATGGCCCGTCG
>JACCDL010427815.1_pt1 | contig 22576 bp, 22 predicted proteins | sample 7441931 | NCBI WGS metagenome assembly JACCDL01 (sample SAMN15323437, study PRJNA562643) | freshwater metagenome | isolation source: river surface water | place: USA:Blue River Watershed | collected 2017-08-16 | reverse complement strand
GCAACTCGCCAAAAATCTTTACTCACAGAAACCTGCAAATCCAGCGGCATTCAAACCAACATCAATTGGCTCAATCAGCCTCCTCAATCATTTGAAGGAATTATTCTTGCTAATGAAGTTCTGGATGCCTTTCCCTGTGAGCGAATCATTCATCATCAAAATGTATGGCATCACTTGGGCGTCTCCGTTGAAACAAAGCATTTTTCGGAAGTTTTAGTGCCAGTAATTGGTCCGCAAGTTTCTCAAGAAGAGATTGATCCCTTTTTGCAGACCGGTTCTAATTTTGCAGAAGGGTACACGACAGAAATTCATCCGCATGCACTTGAGTGGGTCATGAATACTGCTCTTACTTTAAAGCAGGGGTTGATGATGCTGATTGATTATGGTTTTCCAGAATCAGAGTATTACCACCCTCAACGCAATGGCGGCACTCTAATGGCACATCACCACCATCGCGCAAACCCAGATGTCTTGGAATTACCTGGGATCTCTGACATTACCTGTCACATTAATTTTTCAAATTTGATGCGACCTCTTGAAAATGAAAGTGATGCTGAATTATTTTTTTCTAGCCAAGCTTCTTATTTGCTTAACGCCGGAATTGGTGACTTAGTTTTACAAAAAGCCAATCCCTTAGACCAAAAACGATTTATTGCGGTATCTAACGAAATTCAGAAATTAATTTCTGAAGCTGAAATGGGCGAGCTCTTTAAAGTAATGGCATTTGGTAAAAATTTGGCTGGATTAGATCTTTCTTTACACACTCTTCCAGGTTTTAGTGGTCGCAATCGACTTTATTGAGATAGTGCTTTTTCAATAACACGAAGACGTGCAGTTTGTAATTCATTTTGAATCATCTGCCCGAGATCGGACGATGAGCTACGCTTAGCAACTTCGTCAGCTACCGCCCCCGAATCAATCTCCAACAACTGATCAAAAACTTTTTCCCATAGAGCTATGTCGATTCCTAAATCTTGAATTAACTTGAGGATATCTTTGAAACGATTTGGTTTGCGCCATATATCGGCTCGATGAAAGAAATCCAACATGGGTACAGCCTGCATATTCCGTCTTGAGAATTCAAAATCAGAAGCTATTAAGCAAAAATCAGCAATATCGTTTGGTAGTTTGATCCCTCTAGCCCAGTCTTTTAATTCAGCTTTACTGACATCCTTAAATAAGCAGGCTAGGCGATTCTCAATTTTGTTAGATGCATCGACAATCACTCTTAAATTTCTTTGAATGTCTTGATGACCCTGTTTATCATGCCAAAGCTCAACAAATCCTTTTGGAAAAATAAATGAAAGTGCATGACATTGATCTAGCACTTCAATAAATTGCTGTGGATCTTTGGCTTCAAACGCTCTCGCAAACTCTTGCCATATCCGCTCTTTGGATAAGGTTTCTAAATCACCTGACTGCACCATGGCGCTCATGAGACTAAGGGTTTCTGGGGAAATTGAGAACGTTGGAAAAGTTGCTGCAAAACGTGCAACGCGCAAGACCCTCAAGGGGTCTTCTATAAATGCATTTGATAGGTGCCGAAATAATCCTTGCTGTAAATCTTTTATACCCTCATATGGATCAATTATCTGCCCCACTAAATCGCCATTTTCATTTACCTCTTGCGCTATAGCGTTAATACTCAAATCGCGGCGCAGAAGATCTTGCTCAAGAGAAATATTCGGGTCTGCATGAAAAACAAACCCTTTATGGCCGGCCGCAGTCTTTCTCTCTGTGCGAGCTAAGGCATATTCATGATTCGTAACTGGATGCAAAAATACTGGGAAATAGTTTCCTACCGGCCGGTAACCCTTAGCGAGCATTTCCTCAACGGTTGAGCCCACCACCACGTAGTCGATATCATGAACAGGCAACCCAAGTAAGCGATCACGAACGGCTCCGCCAACTTGATAAATCTTCAAATGAGTAAACTTTCTAAACGTTGCTTGGCGATACCAAAATCTTCCGCCAATGCATCGCGACCACCGGTTGGCAAAACATTAGGCACACTCATCGAGGCTATGTTATCTCGTGACATGAGTGTTGGCCCCGGGCTCAACTCAAACATCAGAGCTTGCAAATAACCGGCCCAACTTGGCATCGGAATAATCAAATTATCTTTGCCGATCTTACGAGTTGCAAAGCGCACGATATCTTGCATAGTAAATACTTCTGGTCCAACCAAATCATAAATACCATGAATGGTTTTGGGATTTTGTAGTGAAATTACAAATGCACTAGCAACATCCTTAACGCTCACTGGCTGAAAAAGTGCCTTAGAAAACGCCAAAGGAATAATAGGAAAAACCTTTGCTAGGTTTGCAAACGTATTAATAAATTGGTCTTGTTCACCAAAAATAACCGATGGTCTAAATATCGTCCAATCGAGACCACTGGCTTTTACTAAATTCTCAGCATCCCCCTTGCTACGCTGATACATGGAAGGGCCACTTGCGCTCGCGCCTAAAGCACTCATATGAAGATAGCGCTTTAAACCCTTTGCTTTCATTTCTTCGATGATCATCTTGGGCAAATCAACGTGCGCCCTTTTAAAACCAGGCCCATATGGATCACCATTGCGGTCATGCAATATTCCCACCAGATTGATGACAGCTGAATTTGGCTTTAAATCGCTCAAAAGACTGGTAATTGTTTTGCGATCATTTACGTCAGCCTCCACAAGCGTAACGCTTGGTAATAAACGTAAATCCCGAATTGCGCTATAGCGTCGAGACGGGATTAGGACTGAATACCCTTTGGTTTGCAATTGCTGGGTAATCGCCTTACCAACAAAACCACTACCCCCAATTAAAAGAACATCGTGTTTCATGGTAACTCGCTTAATACGGCTGCTTTTGGTTGAATGATTCCAAGACGCTGTTTCATTGAACTAGACTGCCCATCCATTAGTAAAGAATAATAGGTAGCGTTAGCAAGAACGTTTTTGACATAGGTACGAGTCTCATTAAATGGAATCGACTCTACAAAAATAGCGCCCTCGGTTGATTGGGTTAGTTTCTCTCGCCACGATTTGGGTCTTGACGGTCCGGCATTGTATGCGGCGGATGCTAGCACCCAAGAACCGTCCAAATCTTGTAAAACCATATTTAGATAATGACTGCCCAAGGTTAGGTTGGTCTGAGTATCTTTGAGTCGCTCATTGGTGTACGAGTGCATGCCAATTTTCTTGGCAACATACTTTGCCGTATTTGGCATTACCTGCATAAGGCCAGAAGCACCAACGGATGAAGAAGCATTTGTAATAAAGCGTGACTCTTGACGAATCAATCCATATGCCCAAGCTAAGTTCAAATCAATATTTTTAGCAATTGGACTTAATTGCTCTTTAAACGGAGTGGGGTAACGAAGTGCAAAATCATGCTCCCCCTTTGTGCGGTCAGCAGTATTTACTGTTCTATCGTACAAATGGATGCGTTTTGCATACTCAGCAGCGGCCAACAGCTGCTTATCGGGCATGCCCCGAAGCTCCCAATTCCATTCGCGATTTCCTTCAAAACGCAAATTCATGGCATAGAATCGCTCACCTCGAACAAACCCGGGTCGGCTGGCCATCGCTTTAATCTCTTGCTCACTCACCTTCACTTTAGGAGGAATATCAATCGGTGTTCCAAGCTCTTCGCGTGCAAGCTGTCCATAAAAGTTAAATTGGTCCTCAAGTAACTTAAATTGTGCATTTGCTTTTTCAGGGTTACCTAATTCTTTTAAGGATCTTCCATACCAATATGTCCATGCAGGATCACGCTGCCGTACACCAGCATTCATATTCTCGATCGAGTCCTTTACCAATTGCCAATCATGCGCTCGAAGTGCAGTACGGACTTTCCACTCCTGGCTCTCGGCCGAAAGTAATGCATTAAAGCCCAATTGAGATTGGCGTCGATATGCATCTATCGCATTTCGTTCTAAGCGCTTTGCCAAAAATTGACCTATCACGCCCCAAGCCATTGCCTGATCCTCTTTGCTATAGCGAGAACTTGTTTGTAAAAAATCGCGATAGGCTTTAGGGGAATCGGCCCGGGCTGCGCGCACAATCGCTGTAATTGAATCTTCTCCTCCAATTCGTCTGCCGATTGTTTCAAGATTCATTTCTGCTGCGGCCCTACCTAAGGCTTTTGCCTGAGATATGCTAAGGCCGTTTGTTTGAACCAATAGAGGCACAAGCTCTTGGCATGCCGATCCAAATTGGCGGGGATCAATCATCACTTTAAACGTATCTTGACCAATTACTTTTGGATCCTCTTGCTTTACTAATCTGGACTGGAGTGCATAGCACTTCACGTTACTGTCGTCATCCAATACAAAAAGGGGATATTCGCGATCAAATTGTGCCCAATCTTTACGCTTACCCAAAACCAATAGCCAGTCATTGCGTAAGCGATCAGCGATTGCGCTTCCGTCATAGGTTTTTAAAAAGGCTTTCACCTCTTCGTCCACAATCGTATCGGCACGGGCTTCGTTTCCCTTATCAAACATTTGCGGTTTAATCCGAAAGTACCGCACATAATCGGTATAGGGATAATTATTTAAGCTAGAGGCTAACTGTTGTGTTCTTTGTACATCATTCTTACGTGCAGCGTCGCGTAATTCGATAAATAATTTATCGGCCTCTGTTAATTCATATGAATTGACTTGGCTTTCATAGGATTTTGGGAGGTTCGGCTTTTTGGCATAGGCAAATGGCATTGGGCCCAGGATCAAAAGAGCGCTAATCGCCCAAATCAGGGGTTGGTTGATGGATTGCAATCGAACTATGAATTTATGAGCCATATTTATATTTTCACCCGATAATAAATACCATGCATGACTCAATTAATCAAATTCGGCAAAGCCTTCTACATAAACGCTCAGAGTTTGTAAAAAGTCCTTCCTTTGCCGCTGAATTTGAACGTTTTTTATTCCACTTAGGTGACTTCCTTCAAAAAAAGGGGGGCGGTTTTAAATCTCTTGCCTTTTGTTGGCCTTATCGCGATGAGCTCGATCTTCGTGCGCGTCTTCTAGAGTGGCAGAAAGAACAGCCAGACCGACTACTACTTCTGCCAAAAGTTAAATCGGATAAGCGCTTAAGTTTTTATACCTGGTCAGCTTCAACCCCTCTAATCAGAAACTCGTATGGAATTGATGAACCCGACCCAATGGCTAAAGGTGTCATTGAGAAAATTCCAGACTGCATTTTGATCCCCTGTGTGGGTTGGTCAATTCAACAGAATCAATGTTGGCGTTTAGGTTATGGCGGCGGCTATTTTGACCGAACGCTTCTCGATCTAAAAAAAACGGGGTATCGATTTCAATCGGTTGGGATTGGCTTTGATTGGCAACAAATTAACGAAGCATGGTTGCCCAAAGAACATGACCAACCCCTAGACCTGATATTAACTAACTCGGGATTGAAAAATGGCTAGGTGCGATTTTCTTGATCAAGCTGAAGATTTTTTGCAATTCGAATAACTGGATCCGCTTGGTTTAGCGAGTAAAAATGAAGACCTGGGACTCCAGCCACGATCAATTGCTCGCATAAAGTACTAACAACATCTTCACCAAAAGCTTTAATCGAAGCGCTGTCATCCCCATAGGCTTGTAAACGCAGTCGTATCCAGCGCGGTATCTCCGCACCGCAGGCATCTGAAAAACGCAGGAGCTGAGTACTGCTTGTTATCGGCATAATTCCCGCGACGACGGGAACGTCTACACCTAATTGATAGGCATCGTCGACAAAACGAAAATAGGCATCGCTATTGAAAAAATATTGCGTTATCGCAGAATTCGCGCCGGCTTTAATTTTCTGAGCAAAATACGTGATGTCTTTACTCGGCGACTCAGCCTGAGGATGGGTTTCTGGGTAAGCCGCTACTTCAATATGAAACCAATCGCCCGTTTCTTGACGTATAAATTCCACCAATTGGTTTGCGTGTTGCAACTCTCCATACTGACCCATACCAGAGGGCAAATCGCCACGCAAAGCAACGATTCGCTTAATACCCAATGATTTGTATTGCTGTAATAAGTTTTTTATTAACTCTTTCGAGCTTCCAACACACGATAAATGAGGGGCAACCATCTCACCAGCCTCATGAATAGTTTGCACAGTTTGCAAAGTACCAGATTGAGTAGAGCCTCCTGCGCCAAATGTCACTGAATAAAACGCAGGGCGGAGGGCTGTAGTTAGACGCTCACGCGTTTGAGCAAGCCGAGTCTCCCCTTCAGGGGTCTTGGGAGGGAAGAACTCGACGCTCAGTTCCATTTGGAAACTCTCTCTTAATTAATAACGGTACGTTTCTGGTTTGAAGGGACCCTCTTTCTTAACGCCAATGTAAGAGGCTTGTTGATCGGTTAACTCGGTCAATTGAGCATTCAATTTCTTAAGTTGTAAGCGAGCAACCTTCTCATCCAAATGTTTTGGTAAGGTATAAACACCGATAGGATATTTATTTGTACCAGCAGCGCCCCACAACTCAATTTGCGCAATGACTTGATTGGCAAATGATGAGCTCATTACATACGAAGGGTGTCCAGTTCCGCAACCTAAATTCACCAAACGGCCCTTTGCCAAAATAATTAAACGCTTTTCTGGCATGCCATTGGTTGCCGGAAAAATCACATGATCAACTTGAGGCTTAATCTCTTCCCACTTGTATTGTTCAATACTGGCGATATCAATCTCGTTATCAAAGTGGCCGATGTTGCAGACGATAGCCTGGTCTTTCATCTTTTTCATATGATCATGCGTGATCACATGATAATTACCAGTCGCTGTTACAAAAATATCGGCTTTATCTGCTGCGTAGTCCATGGTGACAACGCGATAGCCTTCCATTGCAGCCTGAAGTGCACAAATTGGATCAACCTCGGTAACCCAAACTTGCGCAGATAAGGCGCGAAGGGCTTGTGCTGAGCCTTTACCCACATCGCCATAACCAGCAACCACGGCAATCTTGCCAGCAATCATGACGTCAGTAGCGCGCTTAATAGCGTCAACCAAGGATTCGCGGCAACCGTACAAGTTATCAAACTTACTCTTTGTTACCGAGTCGTTAACGTTAATTGCTGGAAAGCGCAATTCGCCTTTAGCGTGCATTTGATAGAGACGATGTACACCCGTAGTTGTCTCCTCGGTAACACCGTTGATCTTTGCTAAACGAGTTGAATACCAAGTTGGATCAATTGCTAACTTGCTTTTGATGGCAGCAAACAAAATGCGCTCTTCTTCGCTAGTCGGATGATTTAAAACGGCTTGGTCTTTTTCAGCCTTGCTTCCAAGATGAAGCAGAAGTGTGGCATCGCCACCATCGTCCAAAATCATGTTGCTATAGCCGCCATCAGACCACTCAAAAATCTTATGCGTGAAATCCCAGTACTGCTCAAGCGTTTCGCCTTTAATCGCAAAAACAGGGGTGCCATTTGCAGCAATTGCAGCAGCAGCATGATCTTGGGTTGAAAAAATATTGCATGAGGCCCAACGCACTTCGGCTCCAAGCGCCTCAAGGGTTTCGATCAGGACTGCGGTTTGGATCGTCATATGCAAAGAACCGGTAATACGAGCGCCGCGCAATGGTTGTTTTGCTGAAAATTCTTCGCGGATCGCCATTAGACCAGGCATTTCGGTTTCGGCGATCTTGATTTCTTTGCGACCAAAATCAGCTAAGCCAATATCGGCAATTGCAAAGTCACCGGATAGTTTTAAATCAGTAACGGTATTCATTTATAGCTCCAGCTAAAGAATGCGTCTGGAGCAAGTTCAGAGAACTCGCTAACCAGCTAGCATTCGGGTTAGCGAGCGCAGTTGCAATCGAAGTCATTGAATTTTTTCAACAACTCCCCTTCAAGCCTGGGGGGCGGTGACCGCCCCTTGCAACGCTCCTTGAAGGATTTGCCTAAATTGTAATCAATTTTGGCTTAAATGCCGGCCGCAGCCTTTAATGCGGCAGCCTTGTCTTTTCGCTCCCAAGTAAATTCTGGCTCTTCACGCCCAAAATGGCCGTAAGCCGCAGTCTTACGATAAATTGGCCTTAAGAGATCCAACATCTTCACAATTCCTTTTGGACGAAGGTCAAAGTGCTCAGAAACCAGTTTTGCGATCTGTTCATCTGCAATCTTGCCCGTACCAAAGGTGCTCACCATCACCGAGGTTGGACGCGCAACACCAATCGCATACGAAATCTGTATCAAGCACTTGCTAGCCAGACCAGCAGCAACGATATTCTTCGCTACATAACGACCAGCGTAAGCCGCTGATCGATCAACTTTGGAAGGGTCTTTTCCTGAGAATGCGCCACCGCCATGAGGAGCAGAACCGCCGTAGGTATCCACAATAATTTTGCGCCCAGTTAAGCCGCAATCGCCCTGCGGTCCGCCAATCACAAAACGACCCGTGGGATTAACAAGGTATTTGATATCGCCCTTGATTAAATTTTTTGGCAAAACTGGCTTAATGATTTCTTCAATAACCGCTTCGCGTAATTTCTCGAGAGGAATATCTGCTGCATGTTGGGTCGATAACACAACCGTATCGATAGAGTCGGGTTTTCCGTCAACGTAGCGCAGAGTTACTTGTGACTTCGCGTCAGGGCGCAACCAGTTCAGGCGACCATCACGGCGCAATTGGGATTGACGTTCTACCAAACGGTGCGACAAGTAAATTGGCAAAGGCATTAACTCTGGCGTTTCATCGCAGGCATAGCCGAACATTAAACCTTGGTCGCCAGCTCCCTGATCCAAGCCATCGTCGTGTGCCTTATCGACTCCTTGAGCAATATCAGTACTTTGTTTGTCATACGCAACAAGTACTGCGCACCCTTTGTAATCGATCCCGTACTCGGTATTGTCATAGCCAATTTCACGAAGGGTATTTCGAGCAACTTGAATGTAATCAACATTGGCGTTGGTTGTAATTTCGCCAGCTAGAACTACCAAGCCAGTATTGCAAAGTGTTTCAGCAGCAACCCGCGCTTTTGGATCTTGGGCCAAGATGGCATCCAAGATGGAATCTGAAATTTGATCAGCAACTTTATCGGGGTGTCCCTCAGATACAGACTCTGAGGTAAAGAAATAATTATTAGCCATCGTATTCTCCATTTCGTTAAGCACTGACAACACCACGTGCCGGGGAATGTGACGGCGACGCTTTAGCAGATTTCTTTTAATTCGCCCCGCAAGTTGTCTTTAACTCGACGAATTCGAGCATTCTATCCTAAATGCCCAAATTAAGCTAAACCCCCAATTCAATTGAATATCATTAGCACATGACCAAATGGCTATTGCGTTCGATGCTAAAGGGGGTTGCCTGTTTACCCCTTGGTATAGCCCAACTATTGGGGGCTCTCGGCGGAATCCTAGCCTATTCCCTCTCAAGCCATTTTCGTGATTTATTTAATAAAAATTACGGCAATGCCATGCAACTTCAGGGGCTTGAACAAAAGACCATAAAAGCGGCGGCGGCATCTGGAATGTTATTCACGGATAGTTTATGGATTTGGCATAACCCTCAAAAAGCCCTCAAACTAGCTGAAATCCATGATTGGGATATCGTTGATCAAGCCATTCAACAGGGCAAGGGTCTGGTGATGCTGACCCCTCATCTTGGTGGCTTTGAAATCATTCCTCGTATTTTGGCTAATCATTTCCCTGCAACCATTCTCTATCGCCCGGCTCGGCAAGAATGGTTGAATAACGTTATTGAGGAGCAGCGCGCCTATCCAAACATGCATTTTGTTCCGACTAATCTTCAGGGCGTTCGCAAAATGGTCAAAGCTTTACACGATGGTGAGGCAATCGGCATTTTGCCCGATCAAGTACCCAGTGGAGGTGATGGTGTTTGGGTGAAATTCTTTAACCGCTATGCATACACCACACCCCTGCCTGCGCGGTTAGCAAGCAAAAATCAAACGCCCGTCATTTTATTTTCAGCAATCCGTAAAGGATTGGGTCAGGGCTGGGTCGTTAAGGCAAAACAACTCAATCGCTTTTCTACCGATGCTACTGAAGCAGCAAATCAAATGAATCAAGCGATTGAAGCGGTCATTCTTGAAGCCCCAGAACAATTTATCTGGTCTTATAACCGCTATAAACATCCTGAGGGTGCCGAGCTTCCCCCACAATAAAAATGACTTGGCTTCATACCTTTTTTAATTACATTGGACTTAGCATTCTTAAGCTATTTGCATTTCTGCCGTACTCATGGACGGTTGCAATTGGCTACTCGCTTGGATCACTTTTTGGTCGCCTTCCACATCAACGTAGACAAGTAGTATTACGAAATCTTGAACTCTGTTTTCCAGAACTCAATCAAACACAAATACAGGAGCTTGCGAATCAACATTGGCGACTTCTTGGTCGCAGTGTCTTAGAGCGAAGTCGTGTTTGGCTTGGCTCAGCAGAGCAAATTTTTTCTATGGTTGATATGGAATCGGATGTGCCATTAGGTGATAACAAGCCACGTATTCTTGTGATTCCTCATTTTGTTGGTTTTGAATGCGGCTTTATGGCTTTATCAGCACTTGGCAAGAAAAATGGGTGGCAAAGGGGCGCGGGTCTTTATCAAAATATGAAGAATCCATTCTTCAATCAAAAAATTATCGAATGGCGCAATCGCTTTGGCGCAAAATCAATCAATCGACAAAACCGCCTTTTTGACTTAATTCGCGAAATTCGTAAAGGCAATTTTGTGGTGATAGCTCCAGATATTGATCTTGGACCCAAAGACTCTGTTTTTGTGCCTTTCTTTGGCATTCAAACGAATACGATTACTGCTATCTCTCGGTTAGCAAAAGCGTGCGATGCAGAGGTCTGTCTGATGATTACTACTTTGAATTCGGATAAAAGTAAATACATTTGCCGCATTCACAAAGCTATTCCGAATTTTCCTAGCGATGACCCGATTGCTGATACCGCACGATTAAATCAATATTTCGAAGAAGAAATTCGTCAACGCCCCGCCGAATACTACTGGGTGCATAAGCGATTTAAGTATCGACCACCGGGTGAGGCAAGCTTGTATGATTAATCATCACTGAATTAATCTTTTATATGCCAAGTCTTCGATTTACCAAAATGCACGGCGCCGGTAATGACTTTATCGTCATCGATGGCATCAGCCAAGATATCAGCATGATCACGCCCTCAGTTTGGCGAAAACTGGCGCATCGTCAGCTTGGCATCGGTGCTGATCAAATTCTGATTATTGAGAAAACATCCAAACCCGCGGTTGATTTCAAATACCGTATTTTTAATGCTGATGGCGGTGAGGTCGAACAATGCGGTAATGGTTCACGATGTTTTGTGCGCTTTGTCCACGAACATGGCTTGAGTAATAAAGATGAAATTCGGGTTGAGGTAAAAAATGGTGTTCTTACCCTAAAGCGTTTAACAAATGAGCTCGTAGAGGTTGATATGGGCTCCCCGATTTTCAATCCTCAACAGATTCCATTTAACCCAACCGGCCTAACAAGTAAGCAAGAATTTCACGAAACGCTCTACGCGCTAACCTTATCCCATAACAGCGGTGCCCATGCCGATTGGGTTGGCGTTGTTTCTATGGGCAATCCCCATGCGGTACAAGTCGTGGAAGACGTTGCTAGTGCTCCTGTATTAATTGACGGACCATTAATTGAATCTCATATTGCGTTTCCAAACCGTGTGAATGCAGGATTTATGCAAATTCTTGATCGACATAGAATTCAATTACGCGTCTACGAGCGCGGCGCTGGTGAAACATTGTCATGCGGTACTGGGGCCTGTGCTGCAGTTGTCTCTGGTATTCGTCGTGGATTACTCGATTCTCCAGTAACGGTTCACACCCATGGTGGCGATCTTGAAATTAATTGGAATGGATTGGTTGACCAAAATGCAAATGTCTTTATGCGGGGCCCAACACAAACCGTTTACCACGGCGAAATTAATTTAGATAATTTCTAAACTCCATAACGCGCGCGATAGCTCTTGACAGCAGGTAAGTAATTTTGCAATTGCTCATCATGCGATTGCGCTAAATAATTCATTACGCTATCAAGATTTGCGATTGATATAACTGGCAAACCAAATTCTTTGCCAACACTTTGGACAGCAGAATATTGCCCAATCTCGGTTGCGTTTCCGGATTTTTCCATTCGATCTAAGGCAATTAATACTGCGCAGGGCTTTGCTCCTGCTGCGCTGATTAAATCGACCGATTCCCGCACCGATGTGCCAGCAGAAATGACATCGTCCACAATGACGACCTGACCACTCACCGGTGCTCCAATTAGGGTGCCGCCCTCTCCGTGATCTTTAGCTTCCTTGCGGTTATATGCAAAAGGGATATTGCGACCACTTCGCGCAAGCGCAATTGCTGTAGAAGCCGCGAGTGTAATTCCTTTATAGGCTGGGCCATACAGCATATCGAACTCAATTTTTGAACTCAATAAAGCATTGGCATAAAACTCGCCAAGTCTTCCTAAACTAGCGCCATCATTAAAAAGCCCCGCATTAAAAAAATAGGGGGATAGACGACCCGCCTTCGTTTTAAACTCACCAAATGACAACACTTTTGCCTGTAAGGCAAATTCAATAAAGTCTAATTGCCGGTCTTCTCGTTTTACACTCATAGGTCTGTATGTTACGCATCATTTCAGCTAATCTCAATGGCATTCGCTCAGCAGCCAAAAAAGGCTTTATGGAGTGGATGCAAAAGCAGCAAGCTGATTTTATCTGCGTACAAGAATTAAAAGCACAAAAAGATGATCTTGATGCTCAGCTCCTATCACCAAAAGGCCTGAATTCCTATTTTCACTGTGCAGAGAAAAAAGGCTATAGCGGCTGTGGGATCTTTACCCCGCACACCATTAACGATGTACAAATCGGGTTTGGTAACTCAGAATTTGATGCAGAAGGTCGCTATGTTGAGGCTCGAATTGGATTGTTGTCCATCATCTCGGTTTATATGCCTTCCGGATCAAGCTCGCCTGATCGCCAAGCAGCAAAATTTCGCTTCTTGGATGCTTTTTTACCCTATCTCATAAAACTTAAAAAGAGTAAACGTCACATTATCTTGTGTGGTGATGTGAACATTGCGCATCACGAGATTGATCTCAAAAACTGGAAGGGCAATCTCAAAAATTCTGGCTTTCTCCCCGAAGAGCGCTCTTGGTTAACAAAACTTTTTACCGAAATTGGTTATGTTGATGTTTACCGATATCTTGAGCCTAATGCTAGCGATACTTGCTATACATGGTGGAGCCAGCGGGGCCAAGCTTACGCTAAAAATGTTGGCTGGCGGATTGATTATCAAATTGCTAGTCCTGAGATTGCAAAAACAGCAAAAAAAGCTGATATCTACAAAAAGCAACGCTTCTCAGATCATGCGCCGCTCATTATTGAGTACGACTGGAATCTCTAGACTGCATTCGAATTGCGACACTAATCAATATCAATACAGGGATACCAATTAGAGCGGTTGTTATGAAAAAACTCTCGTAACCAAAACGATCCACATAAACCCCCGAAAACCCAGCAAGCCATTTTGGTGCTAAGAGCATCATCGAGCTAAAAAGTGCATATTGGGTCGCTGAGTATTGCACATTCGTAAGCGATGACAAATAAGCAATAAAGGCTGCCGAGGCAATTCCAGAACTTAAGTTATCCGCAGATATCACCCAAACCAAACCATTAAGGTCATGCCCGCGCGTGCTTAACCAAGCAAATAACAGATTGCTGGCAGCCGATAATACGGCGCCTAAAAATAATATGCGCATCACTCCAAAACGTAGGGCTAGGATGCCTCCCAAAAATGCGCCCAGTAGCGTCATGATGACCCCGAATACCTTCGTAATGGCAGCTACCTCATCTTTGCTATAACCCATATCAACATAAAAAGGGTTGGCCATTATTCCCATCACAACATCGCTAATCCGATAAATACCGATCAAAGCCAGAATTAAAAACGCATGCCAGCGATAGCGTCCAATAAAGTCTACAAACGGCTGAACGATTGTTTGCAATAACCATTCTTTTGGGCTGCGCGCTTTAAGTGCCTGAACCATTTGTGGCTCAGAACTCAAAAGCGTTGTAATGATGCCGACGCTAATCGATAGGGCCATTACTAAATATGCAAATTGCCAAGCATTTGCAAAATAAATCCCGATGCCCTGTTCAGCACGGGCCGCCAGCCAGAGAGCGCCCGCACCTGCCCAAATCATCGCCAAGCGATAACCGGTTTGATAACTCGCCGCTAAGGCCGCTTGATATTTAGGCTTTGCTGATTCAATCCGAAATGCATCGAGTGCAATGTCTTGGGTAGCGGATGCAAAAGCAACCAATAATGCAAATAAGATGATTGGTTGCAAATCTTGCTTCGGATCGCTGCTTGCCATGCCAAGCAACCCAATGATGATCAGTGTTTGTGCAAAAAGAAGCCAGCTGCGGCGCCGACCAAGGCGCTTCGTTAGAAAAAAAATAGGTACACGATCTACTAATGGCGCCCATAACCATTTACCAGCGTAAAACAATCCAACCCACGATAAATAGCCAATCGTGCTGCGATCAATACCAACTTCTCGGAGCCAAAAACTCAGTGTTCCCAGAACTAAAAGTAGCGGTAGGCCGGCTGAAAAGCCTAAGAAAAACATGCGAATACTGGGCCACTCTAAATAGACCCGTAAATCACGCAACCAAGATCGAAGAGTATTAGGCTCCACGCACTCGATAAATGGCTAAGCTGCCAAATAAATTGGGCATTAAATTTACTTTTGCGCCCTCATGTAGTACGACTCGACCCAAAATTGAAATTCCTAATTTGTGTGCCAATGCTTCAAAGTCGGCAATCGTTAGAACTCGAACGTTGGGGGTGTTAAACCATTCATAAGGTAAAGATTTAGAAACCGGCATTCTGCCAAGCGCCACCGAGTATCGATGGGACCAGTGACCAAAGTTCGGAAAAGAAACGACGCATTGTTTTCCAACCCGAACGACTTCGCGCAAAATCCGCTCTGTCTGATGAATCGTTTGTAAGGTTTGCGACAAAACTACCGTATCAAAACTTTGATCTTCGAAAAGCGCTAAACCGCCCTCAAGATCTTGCTGAATAATATTGAGTCCCTTTTGAACGCAGGCTAATACTGCGCTATCGGTAATCTCAACTCCATAGGGCTTTACGTCACGCTTAGCGCGAATAAACTCTAAAAAAGAACCGTCGCCACAACCTAAATCAAGTAGAGAACTATTAGGTTGAACCCAATTTGCGATAGCGTCAAAATCAGTTCTTAACTGCATTTATCCTCCGCCACCTTATTAAAATAAGCGCGTATTAAGCGATGGTAACGCTCATCATCAAGTAAAAAAGCGTCGTGTCCGTGAGGTGCATCAATTTCTGCGTAGCTTACATTTGCTTTATTTTTTAATAATGCCTGCACAATTTCACGACTGCGGTCGGGTGAAAACCGCCAGTCAGTCGAAAAACTAGCGACTAAGAAATTTGCTTTTGCAGGAACTAAAGCTTTACTAAGATCGCCACCATAATTTTTTGCAGGGTCAAAATAATCAAGGGCGCGTGTAATTAATAAATAAGTATTGGCATCAAAATAACCAGAAAACTTATCCCCTTGATGGCGCAAGTAACTTTCTACCGCAAATTCAACATCAAAACTAAAGCGATATTCTTTGGGCGCACCCGATGCTCGCTGCAACTCGCGCCCAAATTTCTCAGCCATATCATCATCGGATAAATAGGTAATGTGACCAACCATGCGAGCTAAGCGCAAACCACGCTTTGGCACAACCCCATGCTTGTAATAGTCTCCGCCATGAAAGTCAGGATCCGACAAAATTGCATTGCGAGCAACTTCATTAAACGCGATATTTTGTGCACTTAATTTAGGGGTTGAAGCAATAACCACACAATGCGCAACGCGCTCTGGGTACTGAGTTGCCCAAGACATCGCCTGCATTCCACCCAAACTGCCTCCCATTACTGCAGCAAATTGTGTGATACCCATTTGATCAGCAAGTCGGGCTTGTGCATTAACCCAGTCTTCAACCGTTAGTACCGGAAAACTTGCGCCGTAGGGCTCTTTAGTTCGGGGATTAATGCTCATTGGGCCAGTTGAACCGAAGCAAGAGCCAAGATTATTAACGCCAATTACAAAAAAACGGTTGGTATCAACTGGCTTTCCAGGACCCACCATATTGTCCCACCACCCAAGCTCATTTGGATTATCAGGATGTATGCCAGCGACATGATGCGACGCATTTAATGCATGGCAAATTAAAACGGCATTACTCGCATCGGCATTTAATCGGCCATACGTTTCAACGACTAAATCGTATTGCTCAATACTGGAACCACTTTGTAAAGGCAGCGGCTCAACGAAGTGATAGCTTTGCCTTGAAAGGTGCAGCTCGCTCATGCAGCAAGTAAGATCCGTAGGCTTGGATCAATGCCTTCGCTGGGTAATTTTTTAAAACCACTGCGGGCAAAACGGTGCCATCTTCCAATCACATAACTCATCAGTAATGCAGCTTGCATACCGACAATATCTGCCTGAATTGGGTCTTTATTTTGTGTTTGTGCAATCCGCAGAGATTGCTTTAGAGATGTTTCAACACGATCAAGCACTTGATTGATTCGATCTTGTAAACGATCGTCTTCTTGCAATAACGCATCGCCTAACAAGACGCGTACCATGCCTGGATTTTTTTCAGCAAACCCCAAAAGCATTTGTACTGTTCCTTTGGCTTGGGCAATCCCCATTTCTTCTTTTTGATTGATTTGGTTAATTAAGCCAAAAATCGTTTGCTCAATAAATGCAATCAAGCCCTCAAACATTTGTGCTTTACTTGCAAAGTGACGATAAAGCGCCGCTTCGGATACGCCTATTTTTGCGGCAAGCGCTGCGGTCGTGACGCGATCACCGCTCGGATTTTGTAACATCTCTGCTAGGATTTGTAAAATCTGTAAACGGCGCTCACCAGGCCGCGGACGCTTACGTGTCTTGGTATCTCCTCCGCCCGTCTCAGAGGCGAGATCTTGATGGGGAAGGTTACCGCTCATATTCATACTTTTTTATTTATCTGGAACGTATCATGGTACCAAAAGCCTGTTCCGTCAGAATTTCTAGGAGCAAAGAGTGTTCAATTCGACCATCAATAATATGAACTGAATTAACACCGCTCTTTGCAGCATCAAGAGCGGATGAGATCTTAGGAAGCATGCCCCCTGAAATCGTGCCATCCGCAAACAGAGCATCGATCTCGCGTGCGCTCAGGTCCGTTAAAAGATTTCCGGCTTTATCCATAACACCCGGGATATTGGTCATCATGACTAATTTTTCTGCCTTCAAAATTTCAGCCATTTTTCCAGCTACTAAATCTGCATTGATGTTATAAGCCTGACCTTCTTGACTAAAACCAATTGGCGATATGACTGGAATAAAAGCATCGTCTTGTAAAGCTTTAACAACTGCGGGATTAATCGACTCAATCTCACCAACAAAACCAAGATCAATCGGCTCCCCTTGGGGCTGCTCTTCATTACGAACCATCATTTTTTTAGCATGAATCAAGCCGCCATCTTTACCAGTTAGGCCCACTGCCTGACCGCCAAAATGGTTAATTAGCATCACAATGTCTTGCTGAACTTCGCCGCCTAAAACCCACTCAACCACTTCCATCGTCTCTTCATCGGTTACGCGCATACCTTGAATAAAGGTACCGGTTTTACCGATTTTCTTGAGAGCCTCATCAATTTGTGGACCGCCGCCATGAACAACAACTGGGTTCATGCCAACTAACTTTAGGAGAATAACGTCGCGCGCAAAACTTTCTTTGAGGCGCTCTTCGACCATGGCGTTACCGCCGTACTTGATGACAATCGTCTTACCGTGATATTGCCGAATATAAGGCAATGCCTCAGCCAAAATCTCCGCTTTTAAAAGGGGTGGGATATCTGCAAGAGTTGGTACGACTTTAGTCATGATGAATAAGAGATTTATTCACCAAATAACTTTTGGCGTAGCTCGCGACGCTCTTGTGCCTCTAGCGATAAATTGGCAGTAGGGCGGGCTATTAGGCGTGACAAGCCAATCGGCTCGCCCGTTTCTTCACACCAGCCATACTCCCCAGACTCGATTCGAGTCAAAGCCTGTTCAACTTTCTTTAATAGTTTTCTCTCGCGATCGCGCGTACGCAACTCAAGGGCATGCTCCTCTTCAATGGTTGCACGGTCGGCAGGGTCGGGAACTAAAATATTTTCACGCAAGTGCTCTGTCGTCTCACTTGCATGTTTCAAAATGTCTTCTTTGAGGGTTTGTAATTTGACACGAAAGAATTCAAGTTGCGCTGCGTTCATATAGTCTTTATCAGACATTTTTAATAAGTCAGCTTCGGAGAGAGGTGCGCCCTTGGCGGACGAGCCAGAAGCCTTTTTGCCCACTTCAGCAGACTTTGCTTTAGAACTTGCTTCTTTAGTCGTCATTTCAATATTCCTTCATTACGGATACAAAACTAAGCTACCTAGGGTTATTACTAAAACCTGGATTTAACTTTCAAGCGAGCATTATTACTCTTTCTAAAAAAGTTTCAATGCCTATTTGTTTTAATACCTTGGCGGCGCATTGTACAGTAATCCAATTAATTCAATTAGTTAGACAAACAGCCCTCTAATCCGGCCATTAAAGTATCTTTGGGTAAATCAATCCCAATAAAAACTAGGCGGCTTTGTTTGGGCTCAGAACCCCATGGTCCGGCCAAATCACTGCCCATCATTTCGTGGACTCCCTGCAACACAACCTTACGTGCTGAACCCTTTACGTAAAGAACGCCTTTGTAACGCAGCATTTTTTCGCCAAATACCGATAAAACACCGCCCAGAAAATCCTCGAGTTTTCGGTGATCAAATGGTTTGTCGCTTTTAAAGACAAATGATTGAATACGATCTGTGTGACCATGATGATCATGGTGATTGTGCCCATGGTCATGGTGATGACGATCATCATGGCTATGGTCATGACCACAATGACTATGGTCATGATCGTCTTGCTCCAAAAAGTGTGGATCAATATCCAGCTTAGCGTTGAGATTAAAGCCGCGTAAATCGAGAACTGAATCTAACGGGACAGCTCCTTTGGTAATTGTTTCAATCGGTGCGCGAGGATTCATGTGTAATAAACGATTTTTTAATTGCGCTATTTCATCGGGATTAACAAGATCGGTCTTGGTAATAAAGATTCGATCTGCAAAGCCGACTTGGCGTTGAACTTCCTCGTGTTCAGTTAATTGTTTTTGACCGTGCTTGGCATCTACTAAAGTCACTACTGCATCAAGTATGTAATGATTTGCAATGTCGTCATCAATAAAAAATGTCTGGGCAACAGGGCCTGGGTTAGCAACACCAGTTGTTTCAATCACAACCCGATCAAAATTAATTTTTTTGTTTTTACGCTGCTCCCAAAGCTGATTAAGGGCCTCAACTAAATCGCCGCGAATAGTGCAACAAACGCAGCCATTGCTCATCTGCACAATTTGCTCTTTAGAGTCTTGGATCAAAATATCATTATCGATATTTTCTTCGCCAAACTCATTTTCAATCACGTCAATTTTCTTGCCATGTTCCGCAGTCAAAATATGTTTTAAGAGTGTGGTTTTGCCGCTTCCCAAAAAGCCAGTCAAAATCGTAACGGGTATTAAAGCCATAAAAGATTCATTTCTAAATAGTTCAATTTCAAATTAATTCAGTATCTTAATGATTATTCAATTCGTTCAACCAACAAACCCTTAAGGTACTCGCCCTCCGCAAAACTTGCCAGCACCGGGTGATCAAGGCCGGCCGCTAAACGACGCATGATCCTGAAGTTTGCCTGCGAATCCTGCATATGCGCCAAAGCTTCACTAACCGAATTAACCAACATCTGTTCAAAGCGCTCCAAGCTGACAGCACCAGAGCACGAAAATGTAAATAAAAGTCCTCCTGGACTTAAAAGTTGCAGTGCAGCTCGATTGATTTCTTTATAGGCTTTGATAGCACGATCCAGGTGTTGTGCTGATGGCGCAAACTTAGGCGGGTCCAAAATGATCAAATCAAATTTTTCCTTAGCATTTCGTAAATTACTCAGCGTTGTAAATGCATCCGCGTCTATCCACGTAGCGCACTCAACAGGAAATTGATTGAGCACCATTTGTTGCTGAGCAATTTTCAAAGCATCACCAGATGAATCGACGGACATTACACTTTTTGCGCCACCTTTGAGTGCAGCCAAAGAAAATCCACCGGTATAGCAAAACATATTTAATACTCGCCGGTCTTTTGCGTTTTCTGCAACTAGCTGTCGGTTATCGCGTTGATCAATGTAAAAACCTGTTTTGTGACCATTCATCACATCAACTTGATAGAGCACTCCATTTTCATGAACTGCAACTCCGTCACTGGGAGACCCCCCAAACAAAATCTCAGTTTTCTCTGGTAAGCCCTCACGCGACCGAACTGCTGCATCAGAACGCTCGACTAAAAAAGAACATTGGGTTTGTTCACGCAGTGCATGGATGATTGCATCACGCCAGTATTCAACACCGGCACTTAAAAATTGGCAGACCACGGTTTGATCGTATTGGTCCACAATCAAGCCAGGTATTCCGTCTGCTTCGCCAGCAATTAAACGAATGGCGTTAGTATTCCGAATCCATTTTTGACGATACTTGATTGCCTGCTGAATCTTGCGCTTAAAAAATGCATGGTCAATCGCTTCATTCGGATCCCATGACCACACGCGCACTCGTATTTTGGACTCCGGGCTAAATGCTCCCTTCGCCAACCACTTGCCGTCTTGAGACAGTATCTGAACAGTCGCCCCTGGTTTTGGCTTGCCTTCGACTCGCTTGATTGCAGTCGAATAAACCCAAGGGTGACGCCGCAGAATAGGCCGCTCTTTTCCTGACTCCAAAATAACGTTGAAATTCATCTTATTTATTGCTTTTTAACTTCGCTCTTGGGTGCGCGCTGTCATAGGCCTTTGCTAGATGTTGAAAATCTAAAGCGGTATAAATTTGCGTGCTTGCAATACTGGCATGACCAAGCATTTCTTGCACGGCTCGTAAATCATGAGAGGACTGTAATACATGACTTGCAAAACTGTGACGCATCATATGAGGATGAACATGGGTTGGCAATCCAGCACGAATCGCCAACGACCGTAAACGTGACTGCACGGTTCGTGGTGAGAGGCGCTTACCTTGAATAGAAACAAACAATGCATTCTCTTCTGGGTAGTTCATTTCTTGTCGATGAGAGCGCCATTGCTGCAAGGCCTTCATCGCCGGGCCTCCTACTGGAATCGTCCTGCGCTTCTTACCTTTTCCCAAAACGTTAGCTTCAGCAGAGTTCCAGTCTAACCACCCTAAAGAATTTCGAGCAGGCTCAATATCTAAACCTAACAACTCGGACAGTCGCAAACCAGATGAATACAAAAGCTCAACCAAGGCATGATCTCGATAAGCCTCCCAATCCTGTTTGTCAGCAGCCTCTTTGGCAGCATGCTCTACAAGTGCAATTGCCTGCTCGACCGATAACGCTTTAGGTAGAAGTTTTGTGCGCTTTGGGGCCTTCACATCGCCCACAGGATTAACGCTGATCGTAGGCTGAAACTTCGATTCCAATAAGAGCCAATCGTAGAAACCGCGCCACGCGGAGAGCGCTCTTGCAATGCTTCTGGCTGATAAGCCTTTAGCATGAAGTGCTGCAGCCCACCGTCGTATTAAAGCATTACTAACCTTTTGTAATGACACCTTTTCAGCGCGAGCGTTTTCACTCAAGATCAATAAATCAGCTCGATAAGCTTTCAGGGTGTGCGCAGATAATTGGCGCAAAACATGCAACTCATGCAGATACGCGTCGATTTCGGGCGCAGAGCAGATCACGTTATGGCGTTTGCCAGGCAACTCGCCTCAAAGCTGCGGCGGCCAAACCAGCAATTTGTTTTAAATAAAAGGCGCCCATATCGGCACTAAAACGTTCTTGATCAGTACTTGCAATAAGTAAACCCGCAAACCGATCCTCCGCAAGAGGAAGCGCCAAAATGGCGCAGCTCTTCCAAGAACTGTCATCAAGTTTTGCTTTAGTTATTCTGTCTTTAAGATCTGTGGGGAAATGTTCATAAGCCATACAAATTGGCTTGCTATGTAAGGCGTCGAAAATGGGATCGGCCTCTAAAACGCCGCAAACCTCCACTTCAAAAATTGACGATAAACCAACCTCAACCGCCTCACTAACAGCTTTCGGATTATTAGCTTCAATCAAATTGCGCAACCAAGTAACCATTAACTCTTGAGTCTTATCATTCCGATTACCAAATCGCAACATCTCGTTGAGACGCTCATTCAAAGCTTGGTTTTGCGTTCGCAATAAATGCATCTGCCTCTCTTGCAAGGAAATTGCTTTTCCACGATTTGGATCTTTGAGCTGAACATCGCGCAGGATGTCGGCATGGCGCTCAAAAAAACCTGGGCACGCTTTTAGCCACTCGGCTACCAAAGCTTCTTGTTCATGTTGGCTAAGCTCTGATGCACTCATATATTTCCTATTAATCCTGTAATTTTTTTC